>Ga0210383_10000310_pt1 | contig 47590 bp, 36 predicted proteins | sample IncBWC14OmetaG_FD_160072 | JGI IMG/M metagenome (GOLD analysis project Ga0210383, IMG submission 160072) | Forest soil microbial communities from Barre Woods Harvard Forest LTER site, Petersham, Massachusetts, United States - Inc-BW-C-14-O ...
CACCGGCACCGCACTCGTAACCCCATTCCGCCCCGACGGCTCGCTTGACGAAGCCGCCATCCGCTCTCTCGTCAAGCGCCAGATCGACGCGGGCATCAACTTTCTCGTTCCCTGCGGCACCACCGGTGAAAGCCCCACGCTCAGCCATGCCGAGCATCTCCGCGTCGTCGAACTCACTCTCGAAGTCGCCAAGGGCAAAGTCCCCGTCCTCGCCGGCGCAGGCGGCTACAACACCGCTGAAGTCATCGCCCTCGCCAACGAACTCCAGCAACTCGGCGCCGACGGCATCCTCTCCGTTACTCCGTACTACAACAAGCCCACCCAGGAAGGCCTCTTCCAGCATTTCAAAGCCATCGCCTCCGCCGTCAACCTCCCCATCATCCTCTACAGTGTGCAGGGCCGCACCGGCGTCAACATTGAGCCGTCCACCGTCCTGCGCCTTTCGCAAATCACGAACATCGTCGGCATCAAGGAAGCCTCCGGCAGCATCTCCCAAATGGGCGCGATCCTGGGCCTCGTTCCCAAGGATTTTCTTGTGCTCTCCGGTGACGACTCCCTCACGCTTCCACTGATTGCGCTCGGCGGACGCGGCTTAATCTCCGTCGCCTCCAATGAAATTCCCGCTGAAATGACACGGCTGGTTCGTTCCGCGCTCTCCGGCGATTTCGTGGAAGCTCGCCGCCTCCACTTCCAGTATCTTGCTTTGATGGATATCAACTTCGTCGAATCGAATCCCATCCCCGTGAAAGCCGCACTCGCTGAGATGGGCCTGCTGCAACCCTTCTGGCGCCTGCCGCTTGTCGCGCCCAAACCGGAAAATCTGGCGCGCATTCGCGCCGTCCTCGAATCCCTCAATCTCGCCGAAAGAGTCCACGTTGCAAGATCAAATTGAAGCTCTCTTTGACGCTCCGCCGCCCGCCTACACGGCGGAGCATCACTCGCTCTTTTTATCATTAAAGAAAGCCCTCAATCGGGGCACGGTTCGTGCTGCCGAGCCCGATTCCGCTTCCCCCACCGGTTGGCGCGCGAACGCCTGGGTGAAAAAGGGAATCCTCCTTGGCTTCCGCATGGGCACCATCGTCAACATGTCCGGCGACTCGTCCAAGCTCCCTTTTTTCGATAAATCCACTTACCCGCTCCATCCTTTTTCCGTCGCAGACGGCGTTCGTATCGTTCCCGGCGGCTCCAGCATTCGCGATGGGGCCCACATTGCCCGCGGTGTAATCTGCATGCCTCCGATGTTCGTCAATGTGGGTGCCTATGTGGGCGAAGACACGATGATCGATTCCCACGCCCTCGTCGGCTCCTGCGCCCAGGTTGGCCGCAATTGCCATATCTCCGCCGGCGCGCAGATTGGCGGGGTCCTGGAGCCGGTTGGCGCGCTTCCCGTAATCATTGAAGATGACGTTCTGGTTGGCGGGAATTCCGGAATCTACGAAGGCACTGTCGTCAAGCGCCGCGCCGTCCTCGGCACCGGCGTAATCCTCAACCGCTCCATCCCCGTGTACGATCTCGTACGCGACGCCGTCTATTCTGCCAGTGACGAAAAGCCCTTGATCATCCCCGAAGACGCGGTTGTCGTTCCCGGCTCCCGCGGCGTGCTACATCCCACCGGCCAGAAATGGGGACTCTCCCTCTCCTGCGCTGTCATCGTCAAATATCGCGACACCCAGACAAGCTCCCGCACCCAACTGGAGGACTTCCTCCGCTAACCCGTAGCGGCCACTTTCAAGTGGCCCCGTCTGCCCTGAGGCCCGCGAAATGAAATCATCAAATAGTAGTTTTGTCATTCTGAGGGCATCCGACGAGGATGCCCGAAGAACCTCAACTTTTCAGATCCTCACAGATGAGTCGTTGTAGCTACAACCCGCATCCTTACTTCTGCAGCAACTCCATCAAATACTCGTTCGCTTCCTTCGATCCCAGTAGCGACAATTTCTCCACCGCCTTTTTCTTCAACTCCGGATCCTTTTCCGCTCTTGCCACCGCAATCAGGCCTTTGGTATCTCCGCCGATAAAATAGGCGTTCAATATCTCCTCTTTCACCCCGCGATCCGCCTCCTTTGCATACATGGGTTGCAGCTCCGCCTGCCCGCCAATCACTCCCAGATTCCGGATCGCCTCTTTCCGCAACTCCTGATTCGGTTCGCTCGTGGCCAGCGCTGCAAGTTGTTCGCGATCCCCCGAAATGATGTAGCTCCGGATCACCGCCCGTTTTATCTCCGGATCGTTGCTGCTCGTGTACACCTCGGCCAGGATTTTTCCGGAGCGTTTGCCCCCAAACATGGCCAGATAGGACACTGCCTTCCTCTGCAGATCGGGATTGCTCTGGCCGCGCGCGATCTTTCCCAGCACCTCTTCCGCCTGCGGCGATCCATTCTGAGCCAACACGAACAGGGCTTTCGATTTCACCCGCGGCGATCCATTTCCGTTCAGAATCCCTTCCACAAGCGGGATGGCTTTATCCGGACTGCTGTTCATCAGCCCCTGAAGGGCCAGCAATTTCAGCTCTTCGTCATTCTGCGCCTCAGGATTAGACTTCGCGCCCGTCGCCGACCGCACCTCAATTTCGAGCGCCTCACCGTCTTTTTTCCAGCGGCTCTGCGGATAGCGCTTCTTCAATTCCGCAATCGTTCCGAGCGCCGCTTCTTTCTTGCCCTCGCGGTTTTGCGCATAGGCCATCCAATAAAGCGCCGCATCCGTCTGTGGTCCGTTCAGTTTCACCAGTTCCGTGAACGAGCGCTCCGCCTGACGGAATTCATCTTCATCCAACGCTTCGCGGCCCTCGTCATACAACTCCTGCATCCGCTCCGCTCGTTCCTTCTCCGCCTCTCGCGCCTCCTCCTGACGGTCCCGCTCCGCCTGTTGTTTCTCGCCCTGACCTTCGTCCAGCGTCTCCGCCGGCTGGTTCGTGACAGCCCCCTGTTGCGCGGCCAGCGCTCCTGTGCCGCTCCCGAGGATCAGTAACATTGCGGCGAAGCAAACGATTCCCGCGCGCCAAAGTGTTCTATCCAGGCTCATACTTTTTTCCTCTCCGTAACCTTCGCTTGGTTTTCCGCTGGCTTCGCTTCAGGATTTAGCCTTCGCTCGTCCAGCCCCTGCTTCACTACCCTCACTTTGAATAAAATTCCTTGAGCCTCAATCCGTTTCCGGATTGTCTCAAATGCCGCCGGGGTCACTTCCTCCGGGCTGTTCGCAATGTCCAGCAGCACCCGCTCCAGCTCATCCAGCGTGCCCACCATTGCCCGGTCGCCTTCTTTCAGCGCCGTCTGCCGGTACAGCCGGTTTTCTTCCACCAGATCTTCAGCACGGCGCTGCGTTTCCGAAATGTTGATCGGCTTCTGACCCTTTTGCTCCGGTGCGTTCTCCAATTCCATCAGCACCATTTCCGTGCGTCCCAGATGTTCCCCCACCGCCACCACCAGCACGCGCTCGCGTACCTTCGCCGCATCCGCCTGCTCTGCTACTGGCGTCGGCCGCTGGGTAATTCGCCCTGCTAGAAACGCCAAAATCACCAGCGCCACCACTCCACCAAAGGCCACCAACCGGTGTGGCACAACGAGCGATTCCCACCAGCGCGCCTTCTTCTCTCCAAGTCTCGTGGCAATCCGCTGCCACACCCGTTCCCCATAGCTGTCCCCCGGATCAGGAATCGGCATCGCGTCCAGCGCCTCGAAGACGGCTTCGATGCGCGCCAACTCCTCGCGGCACTCGCTGCATTCCTTGAGGTGCGCAGTGATATCCTCGCGCTCTTTTGCGTCTCCGTCGCGGTAACCAATCAACTCTTCTTCCGTTCTGTGTCTCATCCTTCCGTTCCCATCGCGCGAACTTCTTTTCCTTCCAGAAATGGCGTCAACGCCCGCCGCAATTTCTGTACCGCGCGAAAAACCGTATTCTTCGTCGCGTTCGAGTTCGACTTCAGCACCGTCGCAATCTCCTCAATCCCACAACCGTCCCAATGTCGCATCACGATCGCCGTTCGCTCTGCCGGACTCAACTCCGCTAGCGCCACATTCATCCGTTCCGCCAGTTGCGCGCTCCCGGCCAGCCGCTCCGGTGAAGGAGAAGCGTCTTGGACCTGGTTCAGCGGGTCCACTTCCAACGAATCTTGCCCCGCCTTGCCCGGCTTTTCACGTCTCGCCTCTTCGGCGTTTCGCTGCCGAATCCGATCGATCGCATAATTTGCGGCAATGCGATAAACCCACGTCCCGAAATTCGCGCTCCCCGCAAACTGCTTCAGCTTTTGATAAGCCCGCAAAAACGACTCCTGCACGACTTCTTCCGCGTCGTGCGCGTTCCCCGTCATCCGGTAGGCCATCCGGTACACCGTCCGGCTATGCCGCTCCACAAGCACACGATAAGCATCACGATCGCCCCCAAGCGTCCGCTCGACGGCCATCGAATCGCTGACCGCCACCTCTTCAGCCATCCCGGCGCCTTCCCGCATTCCAACGATTAGACAGATTTGCCCCCCTCCGGTTAGGTCGGCCAGATTCGCCGCTGATTCGCCTAGTGGCCCGAAAATACCGTATCATTACAAAGGATTTGCACGGGAGATACCGACGTGATTCCACGCTACACCCGCAAAGAAATGGGCCACGTCTGGAGCGACGCCAACCGCTACCAGAAATGGCTCGACGTTGAACTGGCCGCCGCCGACACCCTCGCAGAAGCCGGCCTCGTGCCTAAGGATGCGGCTGCGATTCTCCGCTCGCGCGCCAAGGTAGACGCCGACCGCATCAACGAAATCGAAACTCACGTAAAGCACGACGTCATCGCCTTCACCATGGCCGTCGGCGAATCCATCGGCGATCCCAATGTCGCGCGCTGGCTTCACTACGGAATGACGTCCAATGATGTTGTGGACACGGCTCAAGCCCTCCTCGTCCGCGACGCTTCACATCTCATCGAACGCGATCTTGTCATCTTCGGCGAAGTCCTCGACATTCGCGCCCACGAATTCCGCCACACCCCGCAAATCGGCCGCACCCACGGCATTCACGCCGAGCCTATTACCTTCGGTCTTAAGATCGCCAATTGGTTCGCCGAAAACCAGCGTAATATCGCCCGTTTCCGCGACGCTGCCCACACCATGGAATTTGGTAAAATCTCCGGCGCCGTCGGTAACGCTTCGCATCTAGGCCCCGAAATTGAGGAGAAAATCTGCCAGAAACTCGGCTTGCAGGTAACACCCATCGCTACCCAGGTCATCCAACGCGATCGCCACGCACAGTACCTCAGTGTCCTGGCGCTGATCGCCGCTTCGCTCGAAAAGATTGCCCTGGAAATCCGTCATCTCCAGCGCACCGAAGTCCGTGAAGCAGAAGAACATTTCGGCAACGAGCAGCGCGGCAGTTCCATCATGCCGCACAAACGCAATCCCGTCACATCCGAACAGATCTGCGGCCTAGCTCGTGTTGTGCGGGGAAACATGGTCGCTGCCTACGAAAACATTGCGCTCTGGCATGAACGCGACATCTCGCACAGCAGCGTCGAACGTGTGATTCTTCCGGACTCCACGATTCTGGTGGATTACATGCTGTCAAAGATGACCCAACTTGTCAGCCAGATGCGCGTGTTTCCAGAGCGCATGATGCGCAACCTGGAGTCCACACAGGGCCTCGTGTTTTCAGGAACCTTGTTGCAGGACCTCGTTGAGAAGGGGATGGCCCGGGATGACGCCTACAAAGCGCTTCAGGAAAGCGCCATGGCCTCGTGGGAAACGGACACAAGCTTCCGCGAACGTGTGGAGAAAGATCCGAGGATTCAGAAATATCTGACGCCGAAAGAACTGGAGCACACCTTTGATTTGAAGCGTCAGTTGCGGTACGTGGACAATATCTTTGACCGCGTGTTCGGCAAGCATCCCGCCGGCGAACGAGGCGTGGCGAACAAGGCCTGAAATTTCGGGGATGTATGCTAAACAGTTTTGAAACAAAAAGAGCTCCCGGCTCGGCGGGAGCTCTTCTTGCGATTGCCTCATCCGGGCGCGTGGAAAACCGGCCCGGCTGCGGAGGCGGAAATTATTCGACGCGCTGGACGTAGCGGGCTTCGGAAGTGTCCACGCGGATGCGGTCGCCTTCGTTGACGAACGGCGGTACATTGACCACCAGGCCGGTTTCGAGCGTGGCGGGCTTCATCACCGCGCTGGCCGTGGCTTTCTGCAGCGTCGGTTCGGTCTGCACCACCTTCATGTCCATGGTGTCCGGCAAGTCCACACCGATCGCCTTTTCCTCGAAAAATTCGATTTTGACGACGGTGTTTGGGATCAGGTAGTAGACGGTCTCGCCGAGTTCGTCCCGGGTCATCTGCATCTGTTCGTACGATTCCGTGTTCATGAAATGGAATTCATCGCCCTCGTTGTAGAGGTACTCGAATTCAATTTCGTCCAGGATGGCGCGGTCCACAAACTCTTCCGCGCGGAACCGGTAGTCGATCATGATCCCGTTTCGGAGATTCTTCAGGCGCGTTTGCATCGAGCCGCGCTTGTTGCCGGGCGTGCGGTGGTCGGTGCTGAAAACGGTGAACAGCTGGCCCTCGTGCTGGATCACCATGCCGGGGCGAAGTTGTGTGGCCTTAACGGTGCTCATAAGTTTCGGGCGCCGCGCAGAGCGGCAGCAGACTCCCTGTCGAGGTTAAGTTCAATTCGTAAATTCCAGACGGCAGCCCAGAGGAGCGACGCGTGGAATGACACGAGGCACGCGGGGAAAAGCTGCACTCCCAGCGCGAATTACCAGTATAACGGCGGCCTTGCGCGGTGGTCAAACGCGTTGGTTTGAGCGCGGATACTGGCAGTTTGGGTACAAATGAGTTACTGTATCGGCGAATTACCATGAAAGATGACCGCAAAGACGAAGAGATCTCGTCCCTGATGCGCGAGGAGCGACGAAGGGGCCGCCGACCAAGGGATGCCGCGGCTGAAAAATTAAGGAAGGAGCGGCTGGAAGCGCTGCGTGAAATCCTCCATTTAAGAAATGAAGCGGACTTTATTGGAGCTATCCGCGCGCTAGGGCTCGGCGACGACCCGGCCGAGCTTGCGAACGCCGTGAAGATTTGGCGGGCTTTCGTTTCTTCAAGGAGGCCATAAATCTTTTCAGGTTGCGCAATTTCCCGGCCTGTTGTTGAGGCGTATAGCCGGACCAACTCTTTTCGGTCGCTTTGACCAGCGCTTTCACGGCTTTGTCGAGAGCTTGAGACTCCCCTGTCGGCTTCATAATTCCAATTCTGCGCTGAATCAAGGGAATGGGCAACCTGTTTAAGAGTGGGGTGATGTCTCATTGCTTGCTCTCCGCGGAGCGTTGTTTGGCGCCCTCGGCCATGATCTTTTCGATTTCCTCGGCGGTGCGGGGGAGCCTGCGGCTCAACAGTTCGTAACCTGTTTCGGTGATCAGGACGTCGTCTTCGATCCGCACGCCAAGGTTTTCTTCGGGGATGTAGATGCCCGGCTCCATCGTAACCACCTGCCCGGGCTTCAGCGGGTTGCACGAATCGCCGGGGTCGTGGACGTCCAAGCCGATGTTGTGGCCGAGGCCGTGGATGTAATACTGGCCGAGCGGCTTGCCATTCAGATCTTTCCCGTGCGAATTGATGTAATCGTACGAAACCTTGTACAGGCTCTGCTTGCCCTTGCGGCACATGTCCGCGCCGGGCTTCAGCGCCTCTAGCGCGGCGTTTTGCGCGCCGAGGACGATGTCGTAAATTTCGCGCTGCCGGGGCGTGAATCTTCCGTTGGCGGGAACCGTGCGCGTGATGTCCGCGGCGTAGCCGGAATATTGCGCGCCAACGTCCATCACCACGATGTCGCCATCCTGAATCTTGCGGCCCAGATTGTCGTAATGCAGCGCGGTCGAGTTTGGCCCCGCTCCGACGATCGGCGCGTAGGCTTCGGCTTCCGAGCCGCCGATCGCGTGCACCTCCACCATTTTCGCGGCCACCTGATATTCCCAAAGCCCGGGACGCATCATTTTCATGGCGGCAAAGTGTGAGTCGAGGGAGAGGTCGATAGCCTGGCGGAGAAGAGCAATTTCCGTCGGCCCTTTGACCAACCGCAATTCGATGATGCTGCCGCGAATGTCCTTCAGATTCGTCCGGGGCGCGGCCAGCTTCAGCCACTCGACGGTTTCGCGTTCATGGGGATATCCGCCCAGCTCTTTTTCATAAGAAAGAATCGTGTAGAACGCCGGATAGAACCTGGCGAGCCGTTCGATCGTCGCGCGCATTTCCGAAAACGGCCGGACATCGGCGAAGCCGGTGCGCGCCTGAATCCCCGGATCGCTGGGAGACATGCGCACACCATTCCACTTCTCCTTGGCGGTATTTTTTGCGGGCAGAAACAGGATCTCGCGCGACCCCTCAAAATCGTCCTTCTTGGCTTTGCTATCGGCGGGCGGCAGCAGAATCAGGCCGGCTTCCTCTTCATTGTGGCCGGTGAGGTAATAAAAATTCTCCTCCTGCGCGAAAACATACGCCTGGGAATCTTCTTCGCGGCCGTTGAGGCCGGTAAGGACGATGGGCGCATCCGTGGCGGCGGCAAGTTTGGCGCGGCGCTGGGAGTAGACGGAGTTGGGCTCGCGTTCCCGCCGCTGCTGTGCAGTAGCCGAGGCCGCCAGGCCCAGAGACGAAGCCAGGGCCAAAAGAATCATCGCGCCGCAACCAGGCCGCAGAAACATCCGGCGGAAGCGCACACACCTATTCAGCAGGCCACTCATCCGGTCACCTCGGACCCCCAGGGCAAGAGGGCAAGCCCAAGATTGTAGCGGAAGAAAGAAGAGGGAAGCAAAGTGGCGAGTGACGAGTGATCTGACTCTGCTGAAGGTGCGATAGGAGAGTGGGATTGGAATGCCGGACTCGAAATTGGTATGACCAGCCCTGGGTACCCCCCTGTTTTTTCGTAAGAGTGGCAGGGAAAGGAGTTAGGGGAAAGCGAGATCGTTCAAAGTTCAACGTTGGACATTCAAAGTGGGAAAGAGGGACGGCGCTGGCGGGAGAAATCTGAGGATGGGAAGTCGAAGTTTGGAAGTTGGGAGCAGGAAAGGCCACCGGAGAGGAAAAGACAGAGTGGTGCGCGATTGTCACAGGGAAGGGTAGCACGAATCAGATCACTTTGTAAATAGTTAACTATAAGATACTAGTTTCGAACGAACCCCGAACCTCTGCGTGAAAAATGGCAGTGCGCCTTGAGGGGGAGCCGAGGCCGCCTCCTATCCACGCAATGGATTTCTCGTGCTAAACTCCAGCCATGGAAGTGACTCTTCATATCCCGGATGATGTTGCAGAGCGGCTTGCTGCTTCGGGAAGCGATCTCTCTCGACGTGCCTTGGAAGCGTTTGCATTGGGAGAGTACAAGGCCGGACATCTGACGGAGGCGCAGTTGCGGCAGATTCTCGGATTCCAGACTCGTGACGCGTTTGACGGGTTCCTGAAGGCGAACGAAGTCTGGCTGAATTACACCAAGGAAGACTTGGATCGTGAATGCGCAGCTCTGCGCCGCCTGGGTTTTGGAACCTAAATGCGGGTTGTCGTCGCCGACGCGACTCCACAAAAATAAAGAGGCTTGCGAAAGGCAGCCCCACCCTTGCGAACCCCGCAAGGATGGGCCACCCAAAGGCGTTTTTTCGGATCGAAGGGTGGCCGCCCACCTACAGCAGGGGATTAGCGTGCAAAAGTCGAAACCCGCACCCTTAAATGCGAAGGGTGCGGCACCCAGTTCATTCTTGGCGTGGCTTATTCGCCGACTTTTTTGATGACGTGGGTCGGAATGGGGCTCGCGTCGCGACGAGCCGGTGGAAGTTTCGGTGTGGTTTTCTTGGGCTTCTTTACTTCGCGCTTGCCTCTGTCTTTGTTTCCCATGGTGGATAGATTGCCACAGGTTGGTTGGCGTGGCTAGGGAAATGAGAGTTGTGGTGGGTGTCGCAATTCCGGAAGTTGGCGGCGGGCTGGCGTGTTGCGCAGTCACCCCAAGAGGGGGCCGGGCGAGCCCGGCCCCTACAATTGGGATTTAGGGAAGAAGAGCGGACCCACCCTATGCAAAATTCGCACAGGGTAGGGCACTCAAATACAGGCAAGATATTCGAGAGGGTGACAGGACGCGGCGGCGGTTGTTAAACTGGAAGGAACCAGCCCCACTTTATTTGTTCATTGGAGGAGAGATGAAGAGGTCGCTATTCAGCGCCGTCGGACCCGTCTTGGTGTTGCTGTTGGGACTTATTCTGACGTCACCTGGGGCCGCGTTGGCCCAGGATCATGTAGTCTCACCGGTCGAGATTCAGAAGGACGCTGCAGGCGCTTCGGCTGCCCGGCAGCAGCATGTGCGGCAATTGGACGGGTTCCTGTCGTCGAAGGAAGCCCAGCAGGCACTGAAATCGGCGCACATGGATCCGCAGGAAGTGAAAAACGCCGTGGGACAGCTGGACGACGAAGACCTGGCGCGGCTTTCGGCGCGGGCAGAGAAAGCCCAGCGCGAATTTGCGGCGGGAAGCCTTTCCGACCGCGATCTGCTGATCGTCCTGGTGTGCGTTGCGGCGCTGATCCTGATTATCGTGGCCGTGCGTTGAGATGAAACTTCGTCGCATCCTCGGGCTGGTGCTGTTTGCGGCAGCGGGCGCGGGCTTTGCGCTTGCCGCGGAGACGCCCAGCCTGTGGATCGATGTGCCGTTCGTGGCGCAGGTGAAGAATGGTTGCGGCTCGGCGGCGATCGCGATGGTGATGGAGTATTGGGAGAAGAAAACGGGGCGGGCTGCTTCGAGCGCCGCGGATGCGGAGAAAATTCAGATGGCGCTCTATTCGCCGGCGGAAGAGGGAATTCCGGCCAGCGAGATGCGGCGATATTTCGAAGGCGCGGGTTACCGTACATTTGTAATTGTGGGCGACTGGAACGAGTTGGGGCGCCATCTGGAGCGCGGACGGCCGCTGATTGTCAGCTTGAAGGCCAGCGGGCCGCATGGGCCGCTGCATTATGTGGTTGTGGTGGGAATCGACCGAGCGCGGGGGTACATTTACGTGAATGACCCGGCGCAGCAGAAGATGCTGAGGCTTTCGCGAGAGGGATTTGAGTCGGAATGGAGCGCCACCGAGCATTGGACGCTGCTGGCCGTGCCGCGAAGCGTCGATTGATTTTCCTTCTACTGCTTTTCTTTTTCCCTATGCGCGTTCTGGCGCAGGCCGGCGATGCGGCCGCGGAAAAACTTTCCGAAATAAAAACTCTCTACGAAGCGGGAAATTGGGACGACGTGGTGCGCGCGGTTGCGCAGTCGCCGGATGAGCCTGCCGACTTGCTGCTTTATCGCGGGCTGGCGCTGGCGCGCTTGGAGCGATGGGAAGAGGCGAAGGTAGCGTTTTCGGCCGGCAGGGAAGAGGCGCCGGGCGACCCGCGTTTTCTGATCGAGCTAGCAGGGATTGCTTACCGGGAGAAACAATTTTCGGAAGCCAAGCAGGATCTGCGCCGGGCCCTGGCGATGAACCCCAAGGACGACTATGCGAACAACTTCCTGGCTTCAATTTACTTCCAGGAAGGGAATCTGGAAGCGGCGCTGAAATATTGGAACCGGACAGGGAAGCCGAAGCTGGAGGATTTGACGTTCGAGCCGGCGCCGAAACTACGGCCGCTGGTGCTGGATCGCGCCTTTGCGTTTGCACGCGGCGCCGAGTGGCAGCGAGAGCAATTTTTGACGACTCAAGCTCGGTTGAAAGCGCTGGACTTGTATCCCGGAATGTTTTTCGAGTTGAGGGCGCACGACGACGCCTCGTTTGATCTGGGGTTCCACGCGGCTGAGCGGAACGGTTGGGGAAGTTCGAAACGGGAAGGAGTGGTTTCGTTGCTGCGTGATCTTCCGTTCCAAGCGCTTGATCCCGAGTTTTACAACCTGGGGCACGCGGGAGTGAATTGGATTTCGACCTATCGCTGGGACGATGAAAAGCGGCGTGTGTTTACGGAGATTTCGGCGCCTGTGTTTCAAAATCCGGCGACGCGTTTCCGGTTTTATTTCGACGGGCGCAACGAAAATTGGAACATCACGAACACGTTTCTTCCGGGAAGTATGGCGCTTATGCGGTTGAACCTGGAAAAAGCGGCGGCTGGCGCGGAGGTGCGCTTTATCGAAAGCGGACGGTGGGAGTGGAGCGCTGGCGTGGAATACAGCTACCGGGATTTTCGCAATGTGTTTGGGATCCCATCCTCGGCGACTCCGTTCTTTATCGGCGGATCAGCGCTTGCACTGAAATCGAGCGTACAGCGCTGGCTGATCCGTTTCCCGGAGCGGCGATTCACGCTGAATAGCAGCGGAAGCGGCGAGTTTGGAACTTTTTTCCGCGATCCGCTGGGAAGATACGGACGGTTGGAAGGAACGCTGGCGGCGCGCTGGCTGCCGAAAGCGCGCGGCGACGATTACGAAACGCAAGTGGGTTTGCATGGCGGCCGCACGATTGGGGATGTGCCGTTCGACGAATTGTTCACGCTGGGATTCGATCGGGACACGCCGTTGTGGTTGCGGGGGCATCCCGGACTGCAGGACGGACAAAAGGGAGACGCGCCGCTGGGAAGAAACTATGTGCTGGTGAATGCCGAGACGGACAAGATTCTTTATCACAATGGAATTTTCACGTTGAAAGCGGGGCCGTTTGTGGACACTGGAAGAACGTACGACCCCTCGGGGTTCTTTGGATCGCCCAAATGGCTTTGGGATACGGGTGTGCAGACGAAGATTCGTGTGCTCGGAGGAGTGCACGTTGTGTTCGGATACGGCAAGGATTTGCGGTCGGGAAGAAATTCGTTTTTCACGACAGTGACGAGATAGAGCACTCAGCGCGGGTCCGACGGCAATCATGATTAGCGTTTGTGAAGTTTCGCGGCGAGAGCCTGGACCTGGGCGCGAGTCGCTTCGAGTCGCCCAGAGCAATCGATGGTGTAGGTGGCGTGCTTGATCTTTTCGTCGATCGGGAGTTGAGCGGCCATGCGGCGGCGGGCTTCGGTTTCACTCATGCCTCGGGCGTGAAGGCGTTCGAGTTGCTGCTCCGGCGTGCACCACGCTACGACCAGGCCGTCCAGCCTCGGGGCCATGCCGGCTTCGATCAGCAGCGCGGCTTCGACAAAAGCGGCGGAGTGAGAGCCGCTTTTTTGCCACGCGTCGAGCTGGTCAAAAATGATTTGATCCACCCGCGGATGAAGAATCGAGTTGAGCTTCGCCAGCTTCGAAGGATCCGCGAAAACGATGGCCGCGAGTTTGTGGCGGTCGATGCGGCCGGAGGAGTCGGCGAGATCGGCCCCGAAGGCCTGTAGAATTTCGTCGTGCGCGGTTTGGCCGGGCTCCATCAGTTTGTGAGAAATGGAATCGGCGTCGAGAACGGGGAATCCAAGTTCGCGCAAAATGGCGGCCACGGCGCTTTTGCCGCTGGCGATGCCGCCCGTGAGGCCGAGCTTCAGCATGGGCGTCGAAACGCTCCTACACAAACTGTGGCCAGCCTCAAAAGGCCGGACCTACAGCTGCAATAATGGAAACTGAATATCGTCACGTGCCCGCTACGGCGGCGCTGGATGCGCGGCGCAGGCGGGCGGCCTTTACTGTGTTGCTCATCAGCATGGTGATGGTCATGGGGCCGACGCCGCCGGGGACTGGCGAAAGCGCGCCGGCGACCTGGATTGCGTCGGGGTGGACGTCGCCGATGAGGATGTTGCCCTTGGCGCGGAATTTTTCGAAGCGTTCGGGAAAATTACGGAAGAGTTGCGCAGCTTCGGAAGGATCGGTGACCTTGTTGGTGCCAACGTCGATGACCACAGCCCCGAGTTTGATCCAGTCGGGCTGGACGTAGCCCGCTTTGCCGATTGCGGCAACGAGAATATCGGCGTGGCGAATCACGTTGGGAAGGTCGCGAGTTTTCGAATGACAAATCGTGACGGTCGCGTTCGCATGCAGCAGGAGCAGAGCCATGGGCTTGCCGACAATGTCGCTGCGGCCGAGGACGACGGCGTTGGCGCCTTCGATGGGAATATGGTTTCGGCGAAGGATCTCCATGCAGCCGGCGGGCGTGCAGGCCACAAGGCCGGGGCGATTGCTGACCAACATCCCCATGCTGACGGGGTGGAAGCCATCGACGTCCTTCGCGGGATCGACCGCTTCGAGAACGCGTTTCGAATCGATCTGCGAAGGGAGGGGAAGCTGGATGAGAATACCGTCGACGTTGTCGTCGGCGTTGAGATCGCGGACAAGTTGCAGCATGTAGTCGGTGGAAACGTTGGCCGGCGGAGTGTGCAGCCAACTGGCCAGGCCGAGCTGTTCGCAGGCGGCGATTTTGCTTTTGACGTAGACCTGCGACGCCGGATTCTCGCCAACAAGAACGGCGGCGAGGCCAGGGCGGATGCCTTGCGCGTGTAGTGCGGTGATTTCGGATTTCAGCTCAGTGAAGATTTCGTCGCGGATTTTCAAGCCGTCGAGAATGCGTGCGGGCATTGAGGGTTCGCTTCCTTTGCAATTAGAAGCTCAAATGATAGCACGCGACAACATGCAATGAAGTAGCGAAGCAGCGAAGTAGAGATGCGCCGAAGTCAGATCGCGCCCACGGATATGAGGGCGGTCATCGTGTGCTTCTGGGTGGGCTGCAAGTTGATGGCGTGATCGCCGATATTGCAGGTTTCGACGCAGACGAACTGGCGCCACTCGTCGGAAGCGAGGTCGGACATGGCTTTCGCTTTTTCGGACCAGGGATTCCAGATTACCGTGTCGCGCGAGTTTTCCTTGGCGACGAGGAGGCGACGGCGCGCCGCGGGATCCTCGATTTCAACCGTGGCAAGCGTGTTGCGGTAGATCCGATCGGTCTCCGACGAAATCACGATGTCACCGTGCTGATGTTTTTCGCGTTGAGCATCCGTTTTGTCCACGTACGCGACGCCGTTCAAGCCGCGCAGTTTCGCGGCCGCTACATTGCCAACGCGAAAATAAGAGTGAAGCGCCTCCTCGAAACGGAATGAAGAGGTGCCGTGGTTGGTGACGATCAATTCGAGGCGGAGTTGCTCACCGAAAGTGGCGCAGAAAAGAAGGTGGAAATCGCCGAACCAGGTTTTGCGGCTGGCTTCGTCGAAAGAAGTGGAGAGAGCCACGGTGACGTCGTGGTCGGCGTGGGTGATGCCTTCCAGTTGCCACGTCTTTGTGCGCACCAGGCCATGTGCCGGGGAGCGCGGATCTTCGGTGCGGGTGGAAAACCACGGGAAGCACACGGGCACTCCGCCGCGAATCGCCGTGCCGTCCTGCCACTTCGATTTCGAACTGACATACAGGGCTTCTTCGGCACCAGCCGGTTGCCATGATGTGACGTGCGCTCCGTGCAAATAGATTTCGCCGGAAGCGCGCGGCGAGGTCACCCGCACGCAGGGGAGCCCGCCTCGGCCATCCACGACTCTGGCGATGCCGGGAATTTCAAAGCGGCGATTCAAATCGCCGAAGGGTGCAGGCGTTGCCATCGAAAGCCTCCTTGCTGAACAGGCCGGCAGCGGCGCGAATGCAGACGCCCAAAATAACATAAATACCGTGAATTGCGCGCGATGGAATGCTGGATAATCCAGATTGAAACCAATTGAACGTAGTGGACTCTAATTATGCAGGGGGCAAGGATGCCGATATTCGGGGACGATGGCGGCAGGCGCGCCAAAGAGAAACAAGCGAAGGCCGAAGGCCGGCTGCCGCCCGGACAATCGCTGACCATCAAATGGCCGGTGCTGCACTACGGAAGCGTGCCGCATTTTGAGGCGGCAAAATGGGATTTTAAGATCAGCGGTCTGGTGGAAACTCCGCTGCGCCTGACGTGGGATGAATTTCGCGCGCTGCCACAAGTGGAGTCCACCAGCGATTTTCATTGCGTGACGCGCTGGAGCCGTCTGGACAACCACTGGAAAGGTGTGCGATTCACGGATCTATTGGACCGCGCGAAGGCCAAGCCGGAAGCCGAATACGTGCTGGTGCTGGCCGAGGAGGGTTACACCTCCAACATTCCACTGAAGGACTTGCTGCGGCCCGATGTGCTGTTTGCTTTCGAACATGACGGCGAGCCGCTCACAGGAGAGCATGGCGGCCCCGTGCGCCTGATCGTGCCCCAACTCTACGCGTGGAAAAGCGTGAAATGGGTGCGCGGCTTTATGTTGCTGGATCACGACCGGCTGGGCTTCTGGGAGCGCAACGGCTACCACGCCTATGGCGATCCCTGGAAAGAGCAGCGCTATTCGGGTACCTGATTCGACAAGATGATTGAATCTGGAAATAGCAACGCCCGGGAATAACCTCGGGCGTCTTTGTTTACGATCGAATGGCCATTACTTGGCACTGCGGACGATCTTGCCGTTTTTCATGACGAAGTTTACCTTGCGTAGCGACTCGATTTCCTGAAGAGGATCGCCCGGCATGGCAATGATGTCCGCAAAAAGTCCGGGCGCAATCGCGCCGCGTTCCTTGGAAATACGCAGCAAGTCGGCGCAACTGGTGGTCATGGCTTTCAGAATATCCGGCGGTGCGACGCCCGCGGCGCGCCACACGGCCAGATAGTCGAACACCATGTCCGCGCGCGTCCGGCCGGACATCTCCGTCACGGTGTCCGATCCGAACGCCATTTTCACGCCAATTTTGTTGGCGTTACTCAACCGTTCGATGATCTGGTTGCCCAGTTTGTTGGCGTCGGCCAGGGTTTCATTGGACGGATTCAGCCCCGCAAGATGCGCCGCGGGAAAGTCCGTGCCAACCAGGTACGTTCCTTTTTCTTTCATCAGCTTTAACTGAGCTTCAGTTAGCGTGAAGCCATGCTCGACAGAATCCGCGCCTCCGCGAATCACGTTGTCGGCGGCTTTTCCGCCATAGACATGGACGGCCAGCGCGCGTCCGGCGTTGTGCGCCTCATCCGCGGCCGCGCGAATCTCTTCCTCCGTATAAAAATAATCGCTGTTGTCGGCCGCCAGCTTGATGACGTCCGCGCCGTAGTAAATGTTTTCGTGGATCGCTTTGCGGATTTCGGCCGGGCTGTCGGCGTCAATATATTCGTGCAGCCAGAACGCGCCCACTTCCTCCGGCATGCCTTTGGATTGGCCGCCAAACGGGCCGATGATTTTGCCCGCGCATTGCAGTGTGGGCCCATCGAACCACCCTGCGTGAATGACCTTTTTCAAATCGCTGCAGGCGTAATCGGCTTCGTTGCCGACCTCGCGCATGGTGGTGAAGCCGGCATTCAGAAGGATCTGCCCGGTGTGCAGCCCGCGGAGCGCGCGGAACGGCGATCCCTCTTTCAGATACATCGCTTCAAACGGAGCCTTGCCGGGAATCTCCTGAAAGGTGATGTGGGTGTGCGCGTCCATCAAGCCGGGCATCACCCATTCCTTGGAGAGATCCACAACCTGGGCATCTTTAGGAATCGCGAGGCTGCCGCCCACGGCAGTGATTTTGCCGTTTTCGACAAGGATGATCTGATCCTTGCTGACCGTGCCTTTCGCCGGATCGATCAGATTCCCCGCCCGAATTGCGATCGTCTGCGCGGCAGCGGGCAGGATAAATCCAAAAAAGAGAACGATAATTTTGCGAAGCATACGGTTTCCCCCGAACAGACGGCGCGAAGTATAGCACGCGAAGCGGCGAACGCGGCTTGCCTGCGGAGAGTTCATTCGGTTGCCTGGCAAACGAACACCCGGAGAAAATCTACGTTTTCTTAAGGTGCACGCGGCGAGGCCCGAAAGCGATAAGGCGTGGCGGAAGGTCGCGCAAAATCGGAATCTTAGTAAACAATCGCAGCTGCCAGGGCACCTTTCCCGCTGCCCCGGTGGTAAAAGCGCCAGCGATCACCCGTTTCTGCATAAAGCTCTGCATCGCCTGGATGACGCGGGTCGGCCATTCGCGCTGGCGCTGTACCTCTGCAAGGTCCGCATCAGTAACACGGCCGGCCTTCAAACGCGCTGAAAGAACGTTTGCGGTCACCACCGCGTCCTGAATAGCGTAGTTGATGCCCACGCCGCCAACGGGCGACATCACATGCGCGGCATCGCCAATCAGAAGCAGTCCCGGCTTGTGCCACAGCGGGCAGCGGCTGGATTCAACGGAGAGTAAAGTAAGTTGGTGCCACTCAGTGAGTGACTCGGCGTGCGGCGCGAAGCGCGGCTCGATCTCCGCGATGCTCTTGCGAATTGCTCCCACACCGGCGCCGTGGAGCCGCTGGTATTGCCCCTTCGGAAAAACCAACCCCGCCTGCCAGTACTCGTTCCGCTCCAAAAGTATGAAGATGCGCCCGCCGCCAATGCCGCCGAAAGCGCCGCCCACAATTTCAGGTTCGCCTGCCAATTTGGGAAGCCGGAACCACAGCACGTCCATCGGCGGCGAAGTCTTCACGGGTTCGAACCCAGCAAGCCGGCGCAGCAGGGAAAAACGCCCGTCGGCTCCAACCGTCAGCGAGCTGCGGATTTCGTGCGTGCCGTCCGGCGCCAGGTAACGAACTCCGCGGACATGGCCGTTATCCTTAACCAGTTGAGTCACGTTGGCGTGCATCACCAGCTTGAACGCCGGATATGTGGACGCCTCGCGGACGATGAATTCAAGAAACCTCACCTGGGGCACAAGCAGAATGTACGGGAATCGCGTTTTCAGGCGGCCCAGGTTGAAAGGCTGGAAATCGCCGTCGGCAAATTTAATGGTCGGTCCGGAAATTTTGGTGTGCGGGATTTCGTGCACCTTGTCCGCCAGCCCAATCTGGTCGAGCACTTCGAGCGTTGACGGGTGAATGGTATCGCCGCGGAATTCGCGATCGAAGTCCTTGTGCATCTCCAGCAGCGTGACGGGGATGCCTTGCCGGGCAAGGAGCAAAGACAGTATCGCGCCGGCGGGCCCGCCCCCAACGATGCAGCAGGAAGTTTCCTGAACGTCGCGGACTTCTCCATCTGCAGAGCGGGTGGAGGCAGCGGGCGGAGCGGCCATGCGCGGTTTCACCTCGACCGGGAAAACCCTTTGACCCGGCAATTCAAATCTCAATTCAACCCGCAAAGAAATCTAGCGGGAATTGAAGGAGTTGGCAAGAAATCCGGCTGTCCGGTCAGCGAGCGGGGGGAATCTCGGGCATTTCGGCTTCCGGCCTCACATTCACGGTTTTGCAACCCGAAGTCAAATATAATGCGGCCATGATAAGAGCGATAATCTGCGGTTGGCTTTTGGGAATATTGCTGCTGACAACTGGCGCTAAAGAACTCCACGCGCAAACCAGACCATCGGCCCCGGCACTAAGGCAATTGTCCAATGGAAAATTGCTCGGGGATGTGCCCGGCAATCCGCGGCCGACGAATAATTTTCCGACAGTGGCCGCGGTTTCTCCAGACGGGAAATTCGCAGTGCTGCTGAACAGCGGGTATGGGGCCTACTCCTCTGGCGAGAAACAATCGCTGACAGTCTTGAATTTGGAGTCGAACGAGCTCCGGGACTTTCCCGACGAGCGGCTCGGCTCCGACGCAAAGCAAACCTACTTTTTGGGACTGGCGTTCAGCGTGGACGGCAAGCATTTGTACGCTTCCATGGCGTCGCTGACAGACCCGCTAGGGCAGGGGAAGGGAAGCACCGGAAATGGCATCGCGGTTTATGCCTTTGCGAATGGAGTCGTTACACCCGAGCGATTCTTGCATCTGTCTCCACGCGAAAAATTGCCACAGGGAAAAGTGCGGCGCGCCCAGTTCAAGGATGTGACCTATCCGGCGGGATTAGTCGCGGGAATGAGCGGGGGCGAAGAGCGCGTTTTGGTGGCCTGCAACGGCTCCGACGAGGCGGTCCTGCTTAACGCTTCTGACGGAAATATTGTCACTCGCTTCGACCTTTCGACTTACCCGCGCATTCCCGGATCGTTGCCCTATACGGCAGTCATGACGCGTGACGGGAGAAGAGGGTTCGTTTCACTGTGGAATGCGTCGGCCGTCGCGGAACTCGACCTGGCAAATGGTTCCGTGAGGCGAATTATCACGCTGCAAAAACCGGCTGCGCCGCTTGCGGGCGGGTCGCATCCGACGGCATTGCTGTTGGACCACGACGACACGCGCCTCTTTGTAGCGCTGACGAACCGGGATGAAATTGCCGTGCTGGATACCAGCACAGGGAAAATTCTGCGCACGCTTTCCACCAAATTGCCGGGACAAAAATATGGGGGCAGCGACCCCGAAAGCCTGGCGCTTGCTCCGGACGGGAAAACGCTATTTTCCGCGAATGCAATATCCGACACGGCGGGTGTGTTTAATCTTAGCGACCCGGGCGCTGGGAAAGCGCAGCCCGCGGCAGGGTTTATTCCAACAGAGTTTTATCCGACCGTCGTGGCTGCTACGGCGAACGATTTGTTGATTTGCAGCGCGAAGGGCCGCGGTTCAGGGCCGAATCCTGTGGCGATCAAAACAAATGCAAATGGCGAACCGGAGTATCCCTATAACCCTGCAATGACACACGGATCACTGGCGCAAATTCACATGGCGGAGATTCCTGGAACACTCGCAGAGTGGAGCAAGCAGGCAACGAGCATGAATGCGGCACAGGGAAACCTGGACAAAGTTCCCTTCGTTTCCGGCGAGAGCAAGATCAAACACGTAATTTACATCATTAAGGAAAATCGCACGTACGATCAGATTTTTGGGGACCTGGGAGTTGGAGACGGCGATTCCTCCCTGACGATGTATGGCCAAGAGATTACCCCCAACCAGCACAAGTTGGCCCGGCAGTTCGGCGTCTTGGACAATTTTTACGATAGCGGGGACGTTTCAGGCGACGGACATGTATGGTCAACTTCGGCTTCGATTTCAGACTACGTTGAGAAGACCTGGCCCATCGCCTACCGCAGCCAGGAGCATACCTATGACTCCGAAGGCGAACTCCTAGGCGGCATTTCGGCGGAGGATGGACTTCCCGATGCGGGCGAACCGACCGGCGGCTACCTCTGGAAAAACTTTGCCAGCCACGGAGTCTCCTATCGGCACTACGGCGAATCCATTATTTCGCGATGGTGCAACGCGGATGAGGAAATGCCTGCGCCGGTCAGCGGACCACCGAAGGTGCGAGGAGTGGCCTGCGCGCGAACGGTGATTAAGAAGGGCGAGCCCCTGGAGAAAAATGTGGGAGAGCCGCGCGGAGGGCCGAGCCCGTATCCTTGGGATATTCCCGTTCTTGCGAAAAACATTGCAGCCCAGCCGGAGTTGCGTGGGCATTTCGATCCACGCTTTCCCGATTTTGAAACTGCCTATCCGGACCAATTGCGCGTAGACGAATTTTTGAATGAGTTCGCCGGGTTCAAGGCTTCGCGCAAAGCCGGCAAGGATGCCATGCCGCAATTTACCCTGCTGCGGCTTCCGAACGATCACACGGCGGGCGGGAAGAAAGGCAAGCCAAAGCCGGCGGCTTCCATGGCGGACAACGATTTAGCGGTGGGCCGGGTGGTGGAAGCAATTTCGCAAAGCGAGTATTGGAACGATACGGCCATTCTGATTCTGGAGGATGACGCGCAGGACGGCCCGGACCACGTGGATTCCCACCGTAGCATTGCCCTGGTCGTCAGCAAGTACGCGCCTGTCGTGGAATCGTCGAACGCAACGCCCGCCGTTTTTGTAGACCACCATTTTTATACAACGGTGAACATGGTGCGCACAATTGAGGCCTTGCTTGGCGTGCCGCCGATGAATGCCAATGATTCACGGGCCGCCGTGATGGCCCCGCTCTTTAGCGGCCCCGGAACCCAGCCGGCCTTTCGCGCCGATTACCGCAACCGCGACAACGGGCTGCTGTTCGAAATGAACACCAAAGAGTGGAAGGAAGGAAAGAATCTGGATTTCAGCCACGCCGACGCGGCCGACACTGCCGTGCTGAACAAGTTTTTGTGGGAGGACCGCATGGGCGACGTGCCGATGCCGGCGTCCCAGCATAATGTTTTTCCACCATCCGGCAAAACCGCGCATTCCGGGGAAACTCGCGAAAAAGAATAAAGATAGTTTCTATGGAAAAAACGCCCGGGGTGTTCCGCGGGTGCCTTTATCCTTCCGGGATTTCCACCACAACATAAGTGGCAGGTCGAGCAGCGTTCACAGCCGCCACAACTCGATCCACATGCCGTTGCAGCACGGGCCATTGCGGATTGCCAAGGACGACATTTGCAATCGTACGGGTAGCCAAATTTTGCTGATAACGGATGTTCTTGTCGGTTGTGAGAAGAACCTCAAAACCCGCTTTCTCCGCCGCTGTAAGCAACTGACCATTTTCCAGCGTGTCCCATCCGAGGTCTTTAGCCTTTTTGACGTTATGATTCGAAAGGAATGACCGTAGGGGCGCAGGCGTTCCGTGGTCAAACAGTACTAACATTTAGCGGCGAACAGGAGCTTCCAGGCTGCGGGCCGCGAAATCCAACACCGAGGTGATTTGCTCACGCGTCACGTCGAACCATTCCATAATGTCTTCAATGCTGGCGCCAGCCTGAAGATTTTCGAACACCGTAGCGACCGGCATGCGCGTGCCCTTGAAAACCCAAGCGCCACTCACCTTCCCAGGCACACTCTCCACCGCGGGACATTGTGACCAATCCAGAGCTGGCATGAAATGCTCTCCTGTGGTTCATGGTACACCGGTACAAGAGTTCCGAAAAGCGCGTAAAAGAAAACGCCCGGGGATTAGCCCGGGCGTTCGTCCAGCAGACAGAGGCGGCCTAAAGCCGCCCCCACCTAGTAGATGTCGTACTGCTCCCAATGCAGTGTCGCGTCGGACTGAATGATGATGTGCTTGTGCGAGTTCTGCTCAAGCTCGTCGATCAGGATGGACTCGCGCGTCTTCAGCGCCTTGGCGATTTCCGGATGCACGCGAAGGGTAAGGTTCGGCCCTTCGTGATCGGTGACGGCCATCTTGCGCGCTTCGGACTGAATTTCGTAACAGAGCGTCGGGATGGACTTGACCATGCCGGAGCCGGTGCAATACGGGCACGGCTGGCAGAGCACGCGCTCCAGCGCCTGCTTGGTGCGCTTGCGGGTGATGCAGACCAGGCCGAACTCGTTGAACGACAGCGCTTTCGACGGCGCCTTGTCCTGCTCGAGTGCCATCTGCAGCGCGCCCAAAACTTTTTCGCGGTTGCGGCGCTCTTCCATGTCGATGAAGTCCACCACGATGATGCCGCCGAGGTCGCGCAGGCGAATCTGCCGCACGATCTCCTTCACGGCTTCCAGGTTGGTCTTCACGATGGTGTCTTCCAGGCGGATGGAGCCCTTGCCCACGAATTTGCCGGTGTTGACGTCAATTGCCACCAGCGCTTCCGTGTGGTTGATCACGATGTAGCCGCCGGACTTCAGCCACACCTTGGCGCGAAGAGCCTTGTCGAGTTCGTGCTGGATGCCGAACTCTTCGAAGATGGGCTGCTCCTTCGTATAGAGCTTCACCTTGTTGACAAGCTTCGGCTGGAACCGGCTGACGAATTCGACGACCTTGCCGTATTCCTCTTCGTTGTCGATCCAGATGCCGGTGAAATCGTCGCTGACGTAATCGCGAAGAATGCGCTCCACCAGGTTCAAGTCGCGGTGCAAAAGCGCCGGAGCCTTGCGGTCATCGTGCTTTTGCTTAATTTCACTCCAGGTCCGTCCAAGGAATTCGATGTCGGTGCGGATTTCGTCGTCGGTCGCTCCACCCGCGGCGGTACGAACGATAAAGCCGCCGGGATAACTGCCGCGCGCTTCGCCGACAAGCCGGCGCAGGCGCGAGCGGTTCTCCGCGCTGGCAATCTTGCGCGAAACGCCGATGTGGTCGATGGTCGGCATATAGACCAGGAAGCGGCCGGGAAGCGCCACGTGACTCGTGATACGCGCGCCTTTCTTGCCAAGAGGTTCCTTGGCGATTTGCACGACGACATCCTGGCCCGCCTTCAGCATTTCGGAAATCAGCTGAGGCCGGCGTGAAGGCGCGTGTCCGCGATGCGGGCCATGGCCACCAGGGCGGCGCTCGAAGCGTCCACGGCCACGATCACCACCACGATCCGGGCCGCGATTTGGGCCACGATCTGGACCACGATCGCCACCACGGTCACGGTCGCCGCCGCGATGCGGACGATCAGAGCGCCCGTCGGGGCGTCCGCCGCGTCCACGGAAACCGCCGCGATCACCGCCGCGGTCGCGTCCGCCGCGCTGTGGGCGCTGGAAACGCGAACGAGGATTGGTGCCGATGCGCGCGAAATCCTCGCGCGGGGCGTTCGGATTGCGGGGCGTGCGGGTTTCCCCGGGCAATAGAATTGTGCCTTCTTCGATGACAGCTTGGACTGCCGAACCGTCGGACGCCACCGCTGCCGACAGAGTTTCCGCGGCGACGTGTTCGATGGCCTCGTCGTGAGCAAGGTCGGCTCGCTCGGCTTCGGTCATCTCTGCGCGGTTTTCTTCCGTGTGCGCTTCTTCGCCGGCTTCCTCATGCTGTTCGGAGTGGCCTGTTTCGGCGGCCAATTGTGTTTCGTGAGCTTCCTCTTCCGCATCTTCGCGGTCTTCGCGTTCTTCCCGCTCGTCCTGCTCCTCTTCTGACTCTCCTTCGTGGTGCCCGTGTTCCTCGTGCTCGGCAATTTCATGTGCTTCGTGGAGGGCTTCGGCTTCGTCCTCGTCAAAATCTGCGCCGCCAACCAGAGAGTCGGCTTCCGCGCGTGCCTGCGTCTCTTCGTGCTTGGCTTCCACCAGCCGGGCGGAGAGAGAGACCGCCTCTTCATCGCTTAGGGCCGGAGCAGCGTTGCGCGCCGGTTCGGCGGCAGCTTCTTCCGCGTGATGAATTTCCGCGGCGGATTCCGGTGCATGTTCTTCCGCTGCGGATTCAGCGACAACCGCTTCGGCTTCCGATTCCGTATCGGCTAAAACCCAGTGCGGCAAGCTGCCGGAGAAACGCCGCGGTGTCCCGGTTCCAGGCTGCAGGCCGACCGCCGGACGCGCCGGGGTCTGCTCGTAATCGGGCTGGCGTTCTTCGGGCTCGTGATCACCCAGCGGCTCGACCGGAGGAGGCACAGGCCGTGCGCGATACTTGGCCAGCGATTCGCCCGGCAGGACAATATCGTCCTCGCGGCTTTCCACGGGCGCGCTCGGCACGCGATCATTCGAAGGCCGCCGGTTGTCGAAACTCCCGCGAGTGTCGCGGTCTCCCTGCGGGGAAGCATATTTCGAGGGAGGCAAATTGCGCCCGCCGCCCTGTCCGTGGGGCCGTCGATCCCGGTCGCCGCCACCGCTGCCGCTGCTGCCACTGCCGCCACGGCGCCGTCCAAATCGTCCACGCCGTCCGCCGCGTCCGCGATCTCCACCGCGGTCACGGTCGCCGCCGCGATCTCCGCCACGGTCGCTGCCCTGCGGGCGATCGTTGCCGATGCGCGGAGGATAGTTGCGTGTCGGGTTGTAGCTGGGAGCGAAATTCTGGGGTGCGGAAGCGTTCGATTCCGGTTGACGCTCGTCCAGGTCATTGATTTCCGCCGGATGTGTTTCGCCTCCCATGTGGCCTTCGTGCTGCTCGGGTGCGCCGCGAAATTCTTCGGATGGACCCCGATCGTGCTCATGGCCGTGCTCCTCGCGCGGCTCGTCCAGAGAGATCGTCTCTTCATGAACCGTGCGCGTGGAAAGCGATTCTCCCGGCAGTGGTTCGATCAACGCTCCGCCCGACGCCGCGGCAATCGCGGGCGCAGGGGCGTCTCCGTGGGAATGTCCGTGATCGTAGTCTTCGAGGTTTTCGAAAACGTCGCTGACGTAGAGGAACGCGTCGCCATCCAGGCCGATGTCGACGAACGCCGACTGCATGCCCGGCAAAACGCGCGTTACCTTTCCTTTATAAATGCTGCCGACAAGCGCGAACTCTTTTTCGCGCTCAATGTAGATCTCGACTAGCTGGCCTTCTTCCAAAATCGCGACTCTCCGCTCGTGGGAGGACGCGCTGATAACCAATTCTTTCGACATGAAAACTCCTTGGGATGCACCGCCGCGGGACCCTCTGAGACAGAGGTCCAGGGCAAGGCGCCGTCCCGGTTTAAACCGGGGCACGCTGGCGACAACAATATTGTTGCGGCGTTGCGTTCGTAGCCGGAGGGGGAAGCCGGGTTGCGGCTTTCGTTTTGCGAAAACCTCATGCTATCGAGGCTGGGCCGTTGCCGGGAAGCTCCCGGGGTAACGGCGGACGATGCTATCCTCACTCTTAAATTCCTTCTTGAACTGCAAGCGGCCCGGACTTTCGTCGGTCCGCGGGTCCGGCGCAAACTTCCTGAAACAGGTCGCGCTCGGAACTGGCAAACGGCTAGTTAACGAATCGGCGCAGCCGGACATTCATTACCAGGCCTATCGCCAGGAAAACAAACAGCGTGGCGGATCCTCCATAGGACATCAGGGGTAACGGAATGCCGGTGACCGGCATGGCCCCGATGACCATGGCCACATTTACCAAAACGTGAAAGCCAAGCGCTGCTGTAACTCCCATGACCAGAAACATTCCCGCGCGATCTTTGGCGCGCTGACCGTTCTGGACCAGTCGTAACAATAGCGCCATGTACAGCCCTAAAGCAACAAGCACGCCTTTGAATCCTTGTTCTTCCGCCAGCGCCGCCATGATGAAGTCGGAGTACCGGACCGGAATATACCCAAGTTGATTCTGGCTGCCGTTGCCGAAGCCCTTCCCCCAGAAGCCGCCGGAGCCGACTGCGATCTTCGACTGCAAGACCTGATAGCCGGAACCCTTGGCGTCCTCTTCGGGATGCAAAAACGAAGTAACTCTTTCCTTCTGGTACGGTTTCAAGAAATGCCACCCGACGGGCAGCATCAAGACGCCGATTAGGATAATCGCCGCGGCGTGTTTCCATTGCAGCCCGGCCAGAAATGCGCCAACGATCAACATCGGCATCAATACGAGGGCGGTGCCGAGATCGGGTTGCTTCAGAATTAGGACCAGCGGTATTCCTACCAGGAGCCCTGCCTTAATCAAATCCTGCAGGGAAAGCTCATCGGTACGCACTTCCGCAAAGAAGCGCGCCAATACGATGATTATAATCAATTTGACCAGTTCTGACACCTGAAGAAATTCGCCCAGGACGGGGATCCAGCGCTTGGCGCCAAACCGCGTATGCCCTACCAGCAGGACCGCTACAAGTGCCGATATGCCAATAATATACAGCACAGGCGCCTGGTCCATGATCAGATGGTAGTCGATGCGCGACAACACAAACATCAGCACCAGTCCAATCACCAGCCAGCGGATTTGCTTGGTGTGCATGCCGACCAGCGCGCTGCCATGCGTGGCGGAATAGATTTCGATCACACCCAACGCGCAAATGGCGGCAATGATTGCCAGTAGCCACCAGTCGTAATCGCGTGTTGTGGTTGTTTCATTCATTCTGTCGCTGCTCGAAACATTACCTCTACAAATCCCTTCGGCTACTCCGGCTCCTGCTTTTTCTGCACTACCTGCGCCACTTTCGCGGGTATTTCCCGTTTCAGCGCAACCTTGGGAGCTTCCGCCACGGCATGAGCGTTCGCCGAGGCTTGTTCCGCTCCCGGTTTCAGATTCTGCGCCGTGGACTGGCCTTGGGACTTCTTTTCTTTCTTGTCGTAATACGCCTTCACGATATCCCGCACCACGGGTCCCGCGGCCGTGCCACCGTGTTCCGATGTGTCTTCCACCACCGCCGCCACCACAATCTCCGGATCGCGTCTCGGTGCAAACCCCACGAACCAGCCGTCGTTCTTGCCTTTTCCCAATCCCAGCCGGCTGGCCGCGCTGTAACTCATCATCTGCGCGGTGCCTGACTTCCCGCAGAACTCGATTCCCTGCAGCTTTACGGAGTTGCCGGTTCCTCCGGCTTCATTGATCACTCCGTACATTCCTTGGGTGACTTGTTCGACGGTACTTTCCGCCAACTCCACATGCTTCTCACCGATGTTCTGCGCATCTTTCAACAGATGTGGCTGCTTAAAATCACCGGCCGACGCGATGCCGCCGATGACATAAGCGACCTGCAATGGCGTGACCATTACCGAACCTTGTCCGATGGAAACCGATATCGTCGAGCCCGGGTACCACTTGTGGTGATACACGCGCTGTACCCATTCTTCCGACGGCACCAGACCGGGCTCCTCCGACGGCATATCGATCCCCGTCCTTGCTCCCAGGCCCAGCATCTTCGAGTATTTGGAAATGGTGTCGATGCCCATGCGCTGACCGACATTGTAGAAAAACACGTCGCAGGACTGCACGATTGCCTCATGCAGATTCACCGTCCCATGGCTCTTTTTTCCATACACCCAGCATTTGTGCATCTGTCCATAAAAAACGCCGTATCCCGGGCAGAACGCGGTGAAATTTTGCGGCGGCGTCTTCGACTCCAGCATCGCCGTGGCCATGATGATCTTAAATACGGATCCGGGCGCCAATTGCGCCTGCGTCACGCGGTTCAGCAGCGGCTTGCCCTGATCTTCGTTCAGTCGCTGCCATTCTTCCTTTGAAACGCGAATTGCAAAATCGTTGGGATCCGGCGCCGGATGGCTCGCGAACGCCAGCACCTCCCCAGTCCGCGGATCAAGCGCGATCACCGCACCCTTTTTGTCTCCCAGCCCGTTTTCAGCCACCTGCTGCAAATCGTAGTCAATCGTCAGCTGAATCTGCTTGCCGGGAATCGCTTCCTGCTGCGAAAGCCGGCCCATCTCCTTGCCGACGCTGTTCACGATCACCCGGCGCATGCCGTCCGTGCCCACCAGCAAATCGTTGTATTGCCGCTCCAGCCCGGACTTTCCCGCAACGTCTCCGGGACGATACTTTCCATTGCCGGCTTCGATCTGTTGCTCGCTGACTTCACCCACATACCCGCTCGCATGTGCCATGAAGCCCCCGGGCAGGTACCTCCGGCGGTGCACCATCAGCATTTCCAGAAGCGGAATATCCGCGCGGTGCGACTCGATGAATGCCACATCGCCCGGCGTTGCTTCCGGTTTGATTACGATAGGTTGAAATTTCGGCAGCGCCGAGGTATTGCTCAGCTGGTCTTTCAAATCGTCCAGCGAAAGACCCAATCCGTCCGCAATCGCGGGAAGATTTTTCTCCACCGCCGGCATGTCGTCGCGCAGGAGCAGCACGCTGAACGAGGGATAGTTGTCAACCAGCACTCGCCCATCGCGGTCCAGCATGCGTCCGCGCGGCGCGATGATGGGAATCGAGCGCACGCGATTGCGCTCCGCCATCACTCCATATTTATCCGAATCGATGACCTGGAGTTTCCAGAAGCCCAGCAACAGAAGCGTGATCATGCCCACGATCACGTAGGAGGCGGCGGCCAGCCGTTCTTGCGGCAGTCGATTATCGTTGCGAAACCAGTACGACACGCGAGACCTGCGCGCGAACAAATATAATTCTCAGGGCTGAGCGGCGCCCGCTCGCGCAATTTCATTTACTACAGCGTTGAAGTGCGAACTCTCCGGTCGGCGAGGCTCACAAAAAAACGCCCCGGTCCACCTGTGGAAGCTCTCAAAATCGTCGCCCGGCCTCCGAATCCGTCTCATTCCAGAAGCCTGTTTCAAAGTAGCACCCGACCTCAGGCCACGCAACTCGTCCTGAGGTACAGGTAGCGGGCTGATTACTAGGTTTTTCGCCGCAAACGGAAGTCCAGAACGTGTGGGAAGCCTGCTGTGGAATAGAAACGCAAAGTGAAGAGAGTGGCCTGTTCACCTGTGAGCTTGGAAAAAACTCCTTCCGATGTGCCGGGAGAAATAAGAACTCCCGGCACAGGGAAGGGGTGATTAGAAGCCGCCGACCGGGCCGACAAGGTCGCCCATCGGGCGCACGCTTTTCCGGTCGCAGGTGTTCGCAAGGCAACCCAGGTGCCAGTTGTCCTCGATCGTCGCCATCATGGAGTAGTGATTGGCCGGATCGCCGGAACTCCGCGCAAAACGCTGCGTCCTCGAGATGACCAGCGTCACAACGTGCCCGCCGCCGGGATTCGCATTGCAGCAACCGCTGGTGTCACCGAACCCGCTCGGCCCGGTTCCCGTGAAGTCGCTCTCGTCCCAGGTGATGAAAATCACGGAATTGCCGGTCCAGGCCTTCGAAGTCATGATGGCGTTCACGGTGTTGAGCAAAAACGTATCGCCGGTTGAGATCAGCGGCTGAATCTGCGAAAAATCGCAAGGATCGGCCGGCGTGGCGCCGCGCCCGTGCATGTCATGGCATTGGTCGGGGCTGATCCACACGTAGTTGGGAACGGTGTTGTTCGCCAGGTCGGTCGCAAACTGGCTGAAGTCCACAATGTTTGCCACGCGCGCCGGGTTGCTCTGCACGTCCTTATAACTGATGAAGGGATTGTGCTTGCGTTCGTACAGCTGGTTTCCGCAGGCGTGGTCGAGTGGAGTCGCGCACAGCGAGTACGACTGCATGTAACCTTTCCAGGATTTTCCATGCGACTCCAATTGGTCAACGATGTTGGGCACGTCAATCGTCGTGTCGTTGTCATCGGCAACTCCGTTCGTCGACCCCGAAGTGGCGGCGATGTAATTCGGCTGGCTGGGATGGCTGATCCCAAAGTAATTCGTAGCCAGGCCCGTGGTGGCCGCGGCGAAATTGATGAACGGCGCGTTCGGATTTCCGATCAAAGTGTCATATCCGGTGTTTTCCATCATGATGATGAAAACGTGGTCAAAGTCGGCATGATCGTGACCGTCGGCGCGGACCGGATTGGCGAATGGTGTTGCGGTTAGCAGAAGGGCGAGTACAGCGGCGCCCCAAAGAGTCCAAGGTACGCCGCTTCTGAAGCTTTGAGAGAGCTTGCGGATTTTCAAGATAGTCCTCCACTTTCAATTTTGTTTGGATGAATAGTATTTCCGGGATTCACTTCACAGACCTTGAGAGGTCCCCCTGGAAGTGAGTGGAGTGATTCTAGAGCGGGCCAAACGCATGTCAAGCGCATTCAATCAGCGGCGCGAGAATCCCCGGGTTTCCACAGGGTCAGGTACTCTCAGTACAGACTGCGCTGGCGAGGCAAACCGTGCGTGCACATCTCCACAGGAGTTAGTTCAATCTTGCATGGAAACGCCCTAGCGCGCCCGCCTTCGCAAGCCCTCGCTTTTCCTATAAATTAAACTCATCTAAGGGACGCGATGCTTTTCATTTTCTTTGCTAGCGCGGAGTCCATTACACTTTCTGATTCTCTATGTGGCCTCAACCAAATAAGCCGTTGCGGCTCGCGCTGATCGGAATGTCCGGCGCGGGAAAATCCTATTGGGCTACGCGCATCGCCGCGGCCGGCTATCCCGCGATTTCGTGTGACACCCAGATTGAAAGCCGGCTGAAGCCCGCGCTCCAAACCGGTGGACATAGCGGCATCAATGGCGTCGCCGCCTGGATGGGCTGGCCGCATCTGCCGACCTACGCGGACCGCGAATCGGCGTATCTTTCCGAGGAGATTGCGGTGCTGGATGAGGTTTTAACCGGCTTGGAGAAAAATCCCGAGCGCGACCTGGTTCTCGATACCACTGGAAGCGTCATCTATGTCGGAAATCATCTGTTGCACCGTTTGCGCAAGCAAATGCTGGTGGTTTATCTCGCGGCATCGCGCGACGAGCAGCAACTCTTGATTCAACGTTATCTGGAAGATCCGAAGCCGGTGCTCTGGCGCGGGGCGTTTCAGGCGCGCGCCGGGGAAGACCCCAAGGCCACCGTCGCCCGCTGCTACCCGGTCTTGATCGGCGCGCGTCGTCAGAGTTACGAGGCCCTTGCTCATTGTTCGATCCCGGTCGCGGATTTGCGTGAACCGAGCTTGCTCGAAAACCCAGATAAAAAATTCGCGGGTGCCGGATTCCTGGAAAGGATCCGCCTGGAACTGGAACGCACCGGTAAGACTTCGAAGGTGGATCACCGCGCATGAGATATCGAAGCACTGGCGGAAAAGCGCCGCTGACCTCGCTGCGTGGCGCCGTGCTGCGGGGACTCGCGCCCGACGGTGGGCTCTATATGCCCGTCGAGATCGCCCGCCACACTCCCGAAGAACTGGAAGAGTTCCGCCGGTTGCCCTTCACAGAAGTTTGCTTCCGTGTCGTGCGGCCATTCGCCACACCCGACGTGCCGGAAGAAATGCTGTGGCAGATCGTCGCCGAAGCCATCAATTTCCCCGTGAAACTGGTTTCGCTTTCGCCAGCCTTGCACGTTCTGGAGCTGTTTCACGGCCCCACGCTGGCGTTCAAGGATTTTGGCGCCCGCTTCCTGGCGCGCTTGATGGGCTACTTGGTCCGCGGCGAATCACGACCCCTCACAGTCCTGGTGGCAACCTCGGGCGATACGGGAAGCGCGGTGGCGCACGGTTTTCTGCGTGTGCCAGGGATTCGCGTGGTAATCCTCTATCCCTCGAAGCGCATCAGCGAGGCCCAGGAGAAACAGTTCACCACGCTCGGCGAAAATATTACGGCGCTCGAAGTCTCCGGCACATTCGACGATTGTCAGCGGCTTGTGAAGCGGGCCTTCGCGGACGAAGCGCTGAACCAGCGTGCCTTTCTGACTTCCGCGAATTCCATCAACGTAGGTCGCCTGCTGCCGCAAATGTTCTATCACGTCGCCGCCTACCGGCAGCTCCCGGTGGCCTCTGTGCCGCTGATCGTTTCCGTCCCCAGCGGAAATTTCGGAAATCTGACAGCCGGAATCTTCGCCAAGCGTATCGGCCTGCCCGTAGCAAGATTCATCGCGGCCACCAACGCTAACGATGCCGTGCCCGAATATCTGCGAAGCGGTGAGTATCACCCGCGGACGGCCGTCGCCACCTATTCCAACGCGATGGATGTCGGCAGCCCCAACAATTTTCCACGGCTGCTCGATCTATGCCGCAATCGCCTGGAAAACGTGCGCAAGGAAATCTGGGGCCACCGCGCCACCGACGAAGAAACCCTGCAGCAGATGAGCACCGTCTGGGAACGCTATCGCTATATCTTGGACCCTCACACCGCCGTAGGCCTGCTCGCCTGGGAAGCCTACCGCAAGGAACATCCGGAGCCGTCGCAAGGCTTGGTCCTTGCCACCGCTCACCCCGCCAAATTTGCCGAAATCGTCCAGAAGGGAATCGGGGTTGCCCCGCCCCTGCCATCGCGTCTCGCAGAATACCTCCAACGCCCGAAACTCTCGCTCCCCATCAGCAGCAAATACGAAGACTTCAAGCAGTTCCTGCTTGCACACTAGTTCGAATTTTGAAGGATGATTTAAGAAGAACGGCGGAGTCGATCGAGGCCCACGAAGATGATGACGCCGAGGACGGCGTTGACGAGCGCGGCAACGGCAAGATGCATGTTGAACCAGGCTTCCGGCTCGTTCAACAACAGGCGGCGCACGATCGTCAGGATCGACTGGTGCACGACGTAGAAGAGTGCGACCAGCGCAAATCGCGCCAGCGGATGCTCGGTATCGAGCCGCGAGCCAATCGAAGAAGCCAGGTACCCAATGACGGTCTTCGCGATGCCGTATTCACCCAGCGGAACCGTCGGGCCGCTCAGGCTGTCCTGCAGGAGTCCCATAACCGTGCCGAGCAGCAATCCCGTGGACGGATTCCTGCGGCTGAGCCCAAAATAAATTGTTGCAAGCAGCGGCAGATCCAGAATCTCCAGCCTGGGAAGATAAACGGGAAGAGTGCGCTGCAGCACCAGCGAAAGCACCGCGATACCCACCACCGCGCCGGGAAAAAACTTGTGCACCTCAATGTGCGATTCGCCGCCTCGGAGTTCAAAAGTATCGTTCATGGCTTTTCCGCCGCGGGATTTCCCGATGTGGCCGGCGTCGAATTTCCCGCCGCGGGTTGCGCGCCTTGCTCATCGGCGTCGGTCTTGAAATTCACGGATTCCTGCGTCAGCAGCACAATCACTTCTTCCAGCCGATCGAGCCGCGCGGCCGGCTTCACGCGAATCTGCTTGAACGGATTGCCCTGTTTCACATCCAGCACCGTGCCGATGGGAACATCGCGCGGAAAAATTTTATCCATGCCGCTGGTGACGATTTTTTCGCCCGCGTTCACCGTTTCCTCGGCCGCCACATAGCTCATCGAAAGCATCGGCTCGCCGGTGCCTTTCACCGGGCTCTGGATGCGCGAACCGACCAGCATGGCTCCCGCGCCGCCGTCTCTGTCGTTCAGCAGCAGAACCTGGGCCGTGTCGCGATAGCTTTCGATAATCTTGCCAACCGCTCCATCGGGCGTGATTACGGCCATGTTGCGCCGAATGCCGTCGCGCTCCCCGCGGTCGATTTCCACGGTGTGGCTGGCGGAGCTGGCACTTGCGCCGATCACCCGCGCCATCACCATCGGCACTTTCAGGTGGGACTGCCGGAAATTCAACAGCGCCGCCAGCCGGTCGCCTTCGGCGGCTTTGCTTTGCAACTGCGAAATCTCCAGCTTCAGCTCGTCATTTTCGTTGCGAAGTTCCTCGTTCAGGCGAGTCGTGCCCTGCAGCGCGAAGTAATGGTCCCAAACGCCGCGAACTTTTCCGAATCCCCACGCCCCGCCTTTTTCGAACGGGGTCACAGCGGTCATGCTCCATACGCGGATCAGCCGGCCGCGGGAATCCCGCTTCACCTGCACCGCCAGCATCAGCACTTGCGCCAGCAGCACGCCGGCCAGCAGCGCTAGGGATCTATGTCTGGAAGGAACTCCGACCATGGCGAATAGTTCTCAGTAATCAGTTCTTAGTTTTAAGTAAAACTCAATCCCTAACCCAACACCGGCTTCCGCGGCTGGGAGAAATGCGGAAATCGAATGACGAAGCTCCACCTGGAAACTAATAACTTACGGCTAAATACTAAAAACTCCCTCAGTCGATGCAAACCTGGCGCAGCAGTTTGAAATCGCTCAGCATCTTGCCTGTGCCCAGCACCACCGAAGCCAGCGGATCATCGGCGATCGAAACCGGCAAGCCGGTCTCTTCGCGGATGCGTTTATCGAGATTCTTCAGCAGCGCGCCGCCGCCGGTAAGAACGATGCCGCGGTCGCTGATGTCGGCCGAAAGTTCGGGCGGAGTGCGCTCCAGCGCAACGCGCACGGCGTTCAAAATGGTCGCCACGCATTCGCTCAGCGCTTCGCGGATTTCGCTGTCATCAATGGTTACCGTCCGCGGCACGCCTTCGATCAGGTTGCGGCCCTTTACTTCCATCGTCAGTGGCTTTTCCAGCGGGTACGCCGAGCCGATCTCCATCTTGATCTGTTCCGCGGTGCGCTCCCCGACCAGCAGGTTGTACTTGCGCTTCAGGTACTGCATCACCGCTTCGTCCATTTCGTTGCCGGCCACTCGCACCGACCTCGAGTACACGATGCCGCTCATCGAAATCACGGCGATATCCGTGGTGCCTCCGCCGATGTCGACGACCATGTTTCCCGACGGTTCTTCAATCGGCAGGCCTGCTCCGATGGCGGCGGCCATTGCCTGTTCGACCAGGTAAACTTCGCTGGCTCGCGCGCGATACGCGGAGTCCTGCACGGCGCGCTTTTCCACCGGCGTAATCTCGCTGGGCACGCCGATGACGATGCGCGGGTGCACCAGCACGCGGCGGTTGTGCGCCTTCTGGATGAAATACGTCAGCATTTTTTCGGTGACTTTGAAATCGGCGATCACGCCGTCTTTCATCGGCTTGATGGCGACCACGTTTCCCGGCGTGCGGCCCAGCATGTCCTTCGCTTCGCGGCCCACGGCCACGACTTCGCCGCTGGACTTGTTGATGGCCACGATCGACGGCTCGTTGACCACGATGCCTTTGCCGTGCGCGAACACCAGCGTGTTTGCCGTCCCCAGATCGATCGCCAGGTCGGACGAAAAAAGACTGAACACCGACCTCAGGTTGTAACCATTCTTGTTCATTACCACTTTCCCCCTGCGGAGAGGATCCTGCCCGGTAGGATCTCCGCGTACGGACCCCCACGGTGCTGCAATCCATTGTCGCCGTATTTCGCGGCCCACGCAAAACCGCGATCCGGTTTCCCCCGCCTACTTTGGTATTACGATCGAAATCTGCTGCTTCGCCGTGCCGCCGCGCCGATTAGAACCAATCACCACGATGGTGTGCTGTCCCGGCTCAAGCGGTTCGGTGAAATGCCGGAAGGTTCCGTCCGGCGAAATATTTGCCACGGGCTGCCCGTTGATGATCAGGGCGGCGCCCGGCTCGGTCTTGCCGATCAGTTCCGCGGAATGGCCCTGGATTCTTGGCACTTCGATCTCCAGCATCATCTCCTGCGTCTTGCCTTGGGTGAACAGGCTGAACTTGAAGGTCTCGCTGTACTCGCTGGTTTCTTTCTTCGCGTCAGAGGCGCTGACATTCCAGAAATAATCCCCGGCCTCGAGTCCCGTAACTTCCGTGCTGGTGCCCGAAACTTTCACTTCCTTTACCAGCCGGGTGAACATGTTGGTCGGGCTGACACGCAAGGTATAGCCGATCGCACCGTCCACGGCTTTCCATTCGAAATGGATGGACGCCGTCCTGGGAGTTTCCGAAATCACGGGCGACTGGTTTAGCGGGGCAATCAGCCCCGGAGGCGCAAGAATATTTGATTTGAAGCTTGGCCCGCCGGAGGGGAAGCTCACTTTTTCAAATTGCGTCAGTTCGATCTTTTCCTGCCCGCGCTGCACTTGCGCCGAACCGCTGGCGACTACGATTTCATGGTCATTTTCTTTCGGGTCATTCTTCACGGACGCTTTACTGTTTTGCTTCAGGTAAGCAGTCGCGTCCTCGACGCTGACCGCCGCGCTGGAATCGGGTGACGAAAATCTTGAGGTGGCCAGGTCCACCGAACCCGTGTTAATTCTGACGGCGGTATTCGATCGGTCGCGCGTGACGATGTTTTCTTCCACCGTCACCAGCGTTTCCGACTTGATGGTGTACTCCGTCCCGTCCGCAAACGTGATACGTGCGGCGCCGTCGCTGGCGGTCTGGATCAGGTCGCCCTTGTCGAGTGTCGTGTGGTAGTTTGCCTCCACCCACGTTACCGAGTTCACTTTCTTCACTTGGACGCGGCCGTCCAGGTTCACGAACTTGGCCTGCGTCAGTGAGGCAGTGGCGTTCGCGGTCTCTGGGTTGCCCAGGGCGTTAGAAACTTTACTGGTGATGATACTGGTCCATTCCGGTTTGACGGCAAACATTCCGGCTACGATGATCACCAGGATCAAAGAGCTGTAGATAATCACCGTCTTGTAGGTGACCGCGTGCCAATACACTTCCACGCGGTGGATTTTCGGCCCCGGCGCGGGCGCCGATATCGGGCGGCGTGGTTCGATGGGAGTTTGTGTCGTCACGGAAGTAAGTGTCTTAAATGCTCCAATTTCGCAATGTAACACACCGTTGCGCACCTTAGGCGGCCCGCTGCTGCTTCGGTACCCAACTAGCAAATAGTATTTATGCGGCTTTTCATGGGTGGAGCTTCTGACCCAGGAGATGGGCCCGTTTCTCGAGGCGTGCTGCCTCAGTGGAAGGATTGCAACGCAGGCTCAAGCCACGAGAATAGAAACCGGTTGAGTTCCGGGAATTGCGCCGCCAGCAGGCTTAGCACCGGTACGGCCACGAAACCCGCCATCCGGCCCCAGAAGTCCCATCCCAGGCTGTCTTCCGGAGTTTGCGTGATGCGGCTGAGCGTTTTGTTCCGGTAAATCTGTGAGTACACATAGGAAATGCAGCCCAGCGCTCCCAGAAACAGTGCAATCATGCCCGTTCGGATCGTCAAGTGCGGCTCAAAGTGAAACGAGGTCAGGGCCAACAATAAGAAAACGTAGAGTCCTGAAATGCCGAACACCAACGACCGGATCCTGCGCAACGGAATCAGCATGATGATTAGAAAATAGAGGCACACGCAGCGCTCCGCGCAGGCCAGTTCCGGGCGTTTAGGAGGCTCGCTGGACGGGTCTTTTTTCTTCTTCGCATCTTTGTCTTTGTTTTCGCCGGCCTCCTCTTTTGTAGTATCAACGCCACACGCAAGGGGCGGCTCCTGTTCCCACTCCAAAGTCAACAGAACAAGGATTTTCCCGATCGTATCGCTGGCCGCTCCGTGAAAATTGCGCGTGTAGTTGAGCATTTCGCGTGATTCGCTCGCGCGCGTGGTGATCGTCTTGTGTCCTCTGGGATCATTCACTCCCGAATAGTACTGAATCGCACCTCTTAGGACGTCCCGGGCGTGTTTCGCTGCCTCGGCCGCGTGACAATAAGCCAGTTTGATCCTTGCCGAAATTTCCAAGCTCCGCCCTTGCGCCGCTCCTCCTTCTTCGAACTCAATGCGGAATTTCAAAAATTCCTCCAGGCATTCCATCTCGCGGCTGACCAGCTGATAAACGTTCAAAACGCCGGCGTCGGAGGCCATCCTCCACAGGGTTCCCCATTCGAAGTCGTCCTGCATCCGGAAAGACCGCCGCAACTTCAGATTCTCCAATCTTTGCAGAAAATTCTTGCACTCCAGCCATACCAGGACGAGCCGCGCGTACAAACTGATCAATAAGTACAAACCGAAAGCGAGCAGAATACTTACGAGCAAGACATATCCATGCTGTTCCAGAATCACGATGGGGAGTCGAAATTTCAAGATGAGCATCAGCGCCAGGATTAAGAAAACTCCGGGGACATACGCCCACGGGTCTTTGCATAGCGGCCGCAGCAGGTCAAACAGGTGCCGGGTATTCTCATTCTCCTGCGTCAACGGGATCAGTTTCCGCCTTAGCAGCAATTCTGGAATGGCCTGTTCCGAATACACCGCCTGGCGCGGCAGCAGCTGCAACTCCGGATCACTGAACTGCACTCCATCGATCGCATACCACAAGCACCACAAAAAGCCCGCCAGCAGAAAATAGAGCGGCCCCGCCGCTGAAAGACCGGACTCGATATGCGTAAATCGCCGTGCGAAAAATATCTCCCTGCTGCTCGGCTCCCCGCAGAAACCGAAGGTCACGCCGTAAATCGCCATTACCAGAAATACCGCTGTAATTCCTCCGAACACTTCTCCGAGCCGCTCACTGCCCCGGTGACGCAGGCCCCGATAACCGGCTAACGCCAACCCCGCCATGCTTACTAGGGGGAGCACTAGCCAAGTAAGATCGTCCGGGAGGGAAGCTCCGATGCTCCAGGGATAAATGAAGCAAAGCAGCGCGCCGACGAGGATAAGCCCCCCCAGGAACAGGAAAATGTTCTGCATCTTGTCTCCCGGAAGCGCGAACACGATGCCCAGCTCGGACCGGGGATATTTCGGCGGCCATATCATCATGAAAACGTAGATTCCAATCACCAGGAAGGTCACCCACCAGAGAATCTTCCACATGTCCCCGAAACCCAGGCCCCCGGGGTGAACGGGCTCATGCGCAGACGGCGCTTCCGGCGCTCGTTCCAGGAGGATGCTGTCCCCGTTCTGCGCCTGCTCTTTTAACCTGTCAGAGGGCGCAGGTCTCGATTCGTCCAGCAACGCAATCGGCCAATAACCTCCCTTTCCCATTTCTGTCAGCCACAACGCCGGCCGGTGCCGTAATTTCGTTCGATCTACCTGGTGAAGGTTTGGCCACTCATACGAGGCGTAGCTTCCTCCCGCCCAGGGCTTCTCCAATCTTTCTTTCGGCGTGGTCGATTTGGTCGAAAGCAACGAAACCGTGGCGTTGAAAACTCCCGCGGAATAACTGTCCGGAAACACCTGGTCCGCATGTTCCCGCGTCGCTGTGGTGTCTTCGTCGATGCCCGGCACTAGCGGGTACGTGGTTACGGACAGAACGCCACGAAGTTTTTCATCGTCCGGGTCCTGCTGGAAGAGCAGATCGGATTCAAATGTGATCAAACCGGCGTCCGGGTATGCGGAGCGCAGGTACTGGCACAGAAACAGGGAATCCAGCACATTGGTGGCCCGGACGATCACGAATTTCGAATGATGCTTCTGAAGATTGGAAACGATGCCCTTCAGGATCGCCTCCTGGGACAAGGGGGTTTGCAAATTCGCGTAGGAATGCACGCTGTCGTCGTCACTTCCGGTTACGTCGAGATTGAGGGGGAGGGACGACCGCGGAGCCTGCTTGGCGTCCGCGCTCCTGTTTTGGGTGTCGTGCTGGTAGCTGGCTCGCAGTTGTGCAATGTCTCGCGGAAAGTAAAACTTGGGCGTGGAGCCTTCTTTTTTGTCCGTTTCGACCTCTTGGACTTCCAGGTTGATTCTCCCGTATGCGGTTTCGTCCTCCGAAAGCAGTGCGATGTCTTTTCTGCGGAAACCCAGCGTGTGCAGATATTCCATCAGGCGTTCGTAGCCGTAATCTCCGCTCTCCTGCATGGGTACAAAACGCGTGAACGAAGTCTTGCCTTTTTGTGGATTCTTCTCTCCCTGCAGATACTTCGCATCCAGCTTCTTCAACTCTTCTCCGAAGCGCTGGATGCTTTTCAGGTCCGTTGTCGTGCCGCTTTCAATTTCGACATGCTCGAATCCTGGAAATTCGGTGGAATTCAGGAGATCCGCAAGCGAATTGAGCGACCCCGAGAACGTAGTACCCAGGACTTTGAGTATTTTGGTCTGCTCCGGTATCCCCGTGTCAGCGCTGGCAGGACGCATAGCTCGAATCATCTTCATGGCGTTTTGAAATTGCTCGCGGTGCACCCCGCCGGTCGGGGTCTCTCCCACAACCAGCACAAACAGGAAGCGCGGTGCTTTGTCCATCGCGGCGCAGTAAACTGCCGTCGCTTCGGCGTCCCTTTCTTCCTGGGAACATTGCTCCCGCCGGAATATCAGGATTCCCGGGAGCTCTTCTTTTCTCTCCTGCAAAACATCTTCCTGCTCTCGCAATCGAAAGTCTGTCGTTTCGGGGCTTGGTTGCTCGTTCCAAGGCATCCAGGCTCGCGAGAACAGATAGCCCTGCCCGCTGGCTTGGGCGCCTTTTTGGATGGCCTCGATGTTGCGGTCAAACACCAGATTCAAGTGTGTATGCACGGGGTCCGGCAGGGTCGCGATGACGAAATCAATCTTCGATCTCTGGTCGGCAGGCACGCCCCAGAAATCCGTTTCCTGTGCTGCCTGGGGATGATTTTTTTGCGACCCAGAGAGGCTTGTTTCCACGGTGTCCAGAAGCCCCTTCGCCGGACAAAACAGCGGACATTTCTTGCATTGGGTCAGCGGATCATCGCTGTCATCCACCACACAAGGAGAAAACTGGAACGGTTCCGACGATGGCTTGTTGAGGGGTTGATTTGGCTGCGAACCCGCCCGCCCGCCGCCCCCCGGCCGCGGTGATCCGCCTCCCATCAACGCAGAGAAGACGAGGAAGAGCGCCAACAGGTAGGTGGTATTGTTTTTCACCGCGCAATGCTCCCCGCCCGGCTGCCGTTGCAGTCGTTAAGCGGTTCTCCATCTGGACTTCCGGATTGTTTCCCCGTGGTCCTTCGCTGTTGCTGCCTGGCGCCAGCTCGTGGCCTTTGTTACAACATAGACCAGCGGACCTGGCGTGCTCCGTCTAGGGGAGGGAGCCGCAAACAACGAAGGTCGTCTATATACTCTTACGTCTCTTATATGTCAATAAGGACTTATTGCTGTAAGCGGCCTGCCGCATTCGCCTTTGCGCTTTTGCGGCTTCAACGGTTCGACCCGGGAACGGTGGAGATTGTGGCAACCGGACTATTTCGGTGGAAGAAACGCGGCTTATCGAGGCGGGAGTCCACCGCCACGTCGAAGAAGCCGACCATCATTTCGTCGTAGCTTTGTTCGCCCCAGCGGACGGCGGCACTCGGGTCCGGATTGTGCGGATTGCCTTTGGAATTGTCGAACCAGGCTACGGCCTGGAGTTCCGTGCCTGCCTTCAGTGGCAGGGGCTCTGCAAGTCGATAGCTCATCTGCCAGTGAAAGTGATAGCGGACGCGGAGGAGCGGTTCGACCGTCCTATCCTCATGCACGATGTTGTATTCGAATTTTTTCCCGCGCAGGTGCATGTGCGGAAAAAAACTGAGCAGGAGCGCATCGTTCGGCAGCGTGCCGCGTGCCTCCACGCGATAATCCGGCGTGCCGGGCGGAATCACAAAGTGGTCGTTGGTCAGTTGCAGCGTTAACACGCGTTTTTCCGGCGGCTCTTTCGCGAAAATCAATCCGACTCGCGTTAGATCCTTTCCCGGATTTCCGTTGGTGGTGTAGTGAATCTGAAAAACCAGATCGGAGCCCGCCGGAATAAATTTCGCCATTCCGCGCGGCCAGTTGTCCGGCGTGCTGCCCGGCGCGTACACCAGCAGGACGTCGCTGTCGGTCCACATCGCATCTTTTTTGTCTTCGGGTGAGCTCAACGTCTCCGCCGTGAACGGTTTTCCCACCGGCGCGTGCCGCAGCCACGGCGATTCCGGCGGCCGCACATAGACAACCGCGTGGTGCACATGCTCCGGCTGGCCCGGAAGGATTTCAGCAGCTTGCACCCAACGCCCTTCCTTGAAATGCGTGGGCAGGATTTCGTACGTATAGTCCACGTCGCCAGTCGCCGGGATCCTTACCGGCTCCGCCATCTTGATTTCCATATCCGGCGCAGGAATCGTCCAGCGATCCACCCATTTCTTTGGCGCCGGCGCGTCGGCCGGATTGCCAGCGGGAGCCTTGGCCTCAGCCCACGCAACCAGCAGAGCGATCTGCTCATCCGTCAGCGACGGATCATTCGAAAATCTTCCGATTCCTTTTTCCGCAAACCAAGGTGGCATAGAACGATTTCGTGTAGCTTCACGGATTGCCGCCGCATAGCCTCTTGTGTTCTCGTAAGTTTCAAACGCTATCGGAGCAATGCCTCCGGCCCGGTGGCACACCTGGCAGTGCTCCTGAAGAATGGGCAGCACGTCCCGGTAAAACGTCGGCGCGGTTACGGGTCCAGCCGCTTGCTGCGAGGTCACTGGGGACGCGCAAAGCATGGCGATGCCAACCAGTACAGTGGAAAAAAAGTTCTTCGTCGGAATGGTCCAGCGCAAACGACGCTCCTGTAGCCTTCAGCGACGCGCAGCCTATCCGCCAGAAGCGCCTCAACCGAGACTCCTCTGAATATACCCTCAACGTGCCACGGTTGTTTTTCAGCGGGAATTTTCAGGTCTAGAGGGAACGACTTTTGCAGCTATGCGGTGCCTTCTGCGAGGCCAACGATCTTCCGGAACTCCGGGTCATCATGCAGGCAATCAAGATCGGAGTCCCGCGATGCCCAGTTCAGATTGCCGTAGCCGGCGGCGATTGCTTTTTTCAACGTCTCCAGTGCTTCCGCTTTTCGCAACAACACGCCATAAGTGCATGCCGCATTGTATAAAGTGTTGCCGTCGTTGGGCCGCAGCGCCACGGCTGTCTGCAGGTGCCGGATGCTTTCATCCGATTCGCCGAACGAAGCCAGATTGGTGGCCAGCAGGATGCGCGCGCGCACATCTTCGGGAACCACTTCCAATTGCTGGCGAAGCACGTCATTCATCCGCCGCCGCATCTCCGCGGCGTCCTGCTTGCGCCCCAATCGCTCCAGGCACAGGCCGTAGGGGATATAAGTGTTGTAGTCGTCGCCATTGGCTTCCAGTGCTTTTTCGGCGAGCTTCGCCCCTTCCGCGTACTTGCCGTTCGAAAGCAGCGCCCGCCCCAGAATATTCCACGATCCGTCGCAGTCGCGCTTCCTCTCGATCGCCCGCTGAGCCATCAAAGCGCTCTCGTCATATTTCTTCTGCGCGTAGAAGAGCCGGCTCCGCGCCACCATCACCTCCGGCAAATCCGGCGCCAGCGCCATCGCGCGATCGCAAGCGGACAGGCCCCGCTCGATCCAGGCCGGGTTCTGTTCGCGTACTTCGTAAATCAGCCCGCACAGGTGCGCGATCCCCGCATACGCCAGCGCAAAATTCGCATCGAGGTGAATCGCCTGTTCGAACATCTGCAAGGCATAGTCCGTGTTTTCCCGGCGCGCATAGCTGCGGCCTCGCAGATAAAAGTCGTACGCCTGCGTATTTTCCGTCGGCTTCTGCCCGATGGTTTTCTCTTCCTGCGGCGTCAGCGTGATGCGCAGCGCCTGCGCGATGCTGCGCGCAATTTCGTCCTGGATCGCGAAAACATCTTCCAGTTGCCGGTCGTATCTCTCGGCCCACACAGAATGCCGCGTGGAACTCTCCACAAGCTGTGCGGTGATGCGCAGCCGGCTCCCGGAACGACGAATCGTGCCCTCCAGAATAAATGTCGCGCCCAGTTGCTGGCCCACCTGCGGCGCCGCGGTCTGTTTATCGCGAAACGCCAGCATCTCCGAGCGGGGGACAATCTGCAGCTGCGTAATTTTCGAAAGCTCCGTGATGATGTCCTCGGTCATGCCGTCCCGGAAATATTCGTCCTCCTTGCCCCCGCCCTGATTTTCGAAATAAAGGACAGCCACGGATTTTTTCACTGGCGCGGCTGCGGCAACGGAAGCGGATGATGTTTCGGCCTTTCCCGCGGCGGGCCGGCGGCTCGAATCGATATCCCGCCGCAGCCGCTTCATGTCCGCGCGCAGCTCCGCCGCGGTCTGGTACCGCAAATCCGCGTCCTTCTCCAGCGCTTTGCCGAAAATATTTTCGATCGCAAAGGGCAAGCGCGAATTCAGCTTGGTGGCCGGCGCCGCGTCGGAATGCAGAATGCCGTCGAAAATCAGCGCCACGGTCGTGCCCGAAAACGGCACCATGCCCGTGGCCATTTCATACAGCACCACGCCTAGGGAAAACAGGTCCGAACGCGGATCAAGCTCCTCGCCCCGCGCTTGCTCCGGCGACATGTACGCCACCGTGCCGATCGAACTTCCCGGACTGGTCAGCATGTCTCCCACGTCGGCCATGTGGGTCTGCGTCTGCAGCGAGCCACCCCCGACCGATTCCAACATCTGTTGCCGCTGCGTCGCCAGCTTCGCCAGGCCAAAATCCAGAATCTTCGCCGGCCCTTTTTCCACCAGGAAAATGTTCGCGGGTTTGATGTCGCGATGAACGATGCCTTTCGCATGCGCGGCTTCCAGTCCGTCGGCAATCTGTATGCCCACGTCCAGGATTTCCGATATCGCCATCGGCTTGGCGGAGATGCGATGCTTCAGCGTCTGCCCCTCGAGCAGCTCCATCGCAATAAAGGGCCGGTTCTCGAATTCGCCGATGTCATAAATCGTGCAGATGTTGGAATGATTCAGAGAAGAAGCCGCGCGCGCCTCGCGCCGGAACCTCTCGATGGCCTGCGAATCGTGGGAAATGTCGTCAGGAAGAAACTTCAACGCCACGTTCCGGCCCAGGCGCGAGTCCTTGGCTTTATAGACCACGCCCATGCCACCGCCGCCCAGCTTTTCCAATACGCTGTAGTGAGAAATGGTCCGACCAAGAACCGTGCCCGTATCCGACATTGGCTGTGGAGTGTACTCTACGGCCCTGTTACAGGCAATTGTCCTGCTTTCTCAGTCCAATAGTTCAAGGACATACTGGGCCGAATTCAAGAAACGCCCGCGATAAACGCATATAATCTGGTCACATGATTCCCGCCTCATACAAAGCGAAAAAGAAGTTCATGGAGCTTGCCATCTCCGAGGCCAAGCGCGCCGGCGACCGCGGTGATTATCCCATCGGCGCGGTCATCACGCGCGTCACCGGAAAGAGCGAAACGATCATCGCCAGCGCCGGCAACCGCGTGAAAACCTCGGGTTCCAGCATCAAGCACGTCGAGCTCGAAATGCTCAAATACGTTTGCAGCGGTTACGGCCGTTACCTGCCCGAATTTGTCCTCTATTCCACGCACGAGCCCTGCGCCATGTGCGCCGGCGCCTGTGTCTGGTCAAAAATCGGCGCCGTCGTCTTCGGAGTCTCCCAGGAAGACATCGACGCCTATGGCCGCAAGCACGGCAACGAAGTCTACAAATGGCGCGCTTGTCTCATTTCGTGCCGCTTCGTTCTCGAAAAAGGGAATCACCGCGTCCCCGTCATCGGCGGTTTCCTACGCAATGAATGCCAGAAGCTTTTCAGTTACCGCCCAACAAAAAGCGCAAAACTGCAATCGCGGTAATAGCATTGACGCGCAGGCAGCGGGGTCATACGATTCGCAGACTGGCACTCAGTTTGGCTAATCCGAATCAAACGGATGCTCTCGAAGGAAAGCGAAGGTGGTGGCGCTTTGATCTTCAAGCAGTTCTATCTGAATTGCCTTGCCCATGCTTCGTACTTAGTCGGTGACGAATCCACAGGTACCGCCGCCGTCGTCGATCCCCAACGCGACATCGCGCAGTACCTGGCCTTTGCCGCCGAGCATAAATTGCAAATCAAGCATGTTTTCCTGACCCATCTGCACGCCGACTTCGTCGCCGGACATCTCGAACTCCGCGACCGCGCCGGCGCCGCCATCTATCTTGGCGCCAGGGCCAAAGCCGAATACCGGTTCACCCCGCTGCCCGACGGCGGTGTCGTCGAGTTCGGCAACGTCCGGCTCAAGGCGCTCGAAACCCCCGGGCACACTCCCGAATCGATCTCCATCCTTGTTTATGATCTCGCCCGCAGCGAAAACGAACCGCGGTCCGTTCTGACCGGCGACACCCTTTTCATTGGAGACGTCGGCCGTCCGGATTTGCGCGTGGCGCTAGGCTGGTCCGCCGCGGATCTTGGCAGAATGCTCTTCGACTCGCTGCAAACGAAACTCCTGGGCTTGCCCGATGCCAGCCTGGTCTATCCCGCCCACGGCGCCGGTTCTCTTTGTGGCCGAGCCATCAGCAAGGAAACGGTTTCCACCATCGGCGAGCAACGCCGCCTCAACTACGCGCTGCAACCGATGAGCAAGCAGGCCTTTGTTGAGCTGGTTACCACCGACCAGCCCGAAGCCCCGCCCTATTTTGTCTACGACGCCGTCCTGAACAGCAAGGAACGCCCCACGCTCGAGGAAGCGTTGGCGCGCGAATTGAAACCGCTCACGCTCGATCAAGTCTTGGCCATGCAGGCGGAGGGCGCCCAGATTCTGGACACACGCGACCCGGACGAATTTGCCGCAGCGCATCTGGCGGGCAGCATCAACATCGGCCTGGGAGGCCAGTACGCCACGTGGGCCGGAACGGTGCTCGATCACACCCATCCCATCGTGGTCATCGCCGACCCAGGCCGCGAAACCGAATCGGCTCTTCGCCTCGGAAGAATCGGATTCGACCACATCGCCGGATTTTTGCAAAATGGCTTGCGCAGCCTCGAATCGCGCCCCGATCTGGTTGCGTTCACGGAACGCCTAAGCGCGCAGTTTGCCGCCGAACTCCTCGCGTCGAACCAGCCGCCACTCGCCATCGATGTTCGCGCGCCGCGCGAGCGTGCCCAGAAATACATCGAACACAGCGTCAGCATGCCCCTCAATCACCTCGCGGAAAATCTGAAGAGCCTTCCGAACGATCGCCCCTTGCTGGTCTATTGCGCGGGAGGCTACCGCTCCTCCATCGCCGCCAGCCTTCTGAAACGCCGCGGGTTCACTTCGGTCGGCGAACTCGCCGGCGGCATCGCCGCCTGGGAAGCGGCAAAACTTTCGGTTTCCGCCGCCCAGGCCTAAACGGATCATCGACCCGGAAGCCGGCCCGGGGCCCCTTAACTTCATTTGGGGGTTTCGCCCGCAATCCTCTATAATCCTAAGTTTGTTCATCACCTCAGGAGACATCTGGAATGGCTGGAGTATTTGAGGACCAGAAAACTGGCAAACGAGTTCTTTTCGGCGT
>Ga0210383_10000311_pt1 | contig 47513 bp, 38 predicted proteins | sample IncBWC14OmetaG_FD_160072 | JGI IMG/M metagenome (GOLD analysis project Ga0210383, IMG submission 160072) | Forest soil microbial communities from Barre Woods Harvard Forest LTER site, Petersham, Massachusetts, United States - Inc-BW-C-14-O ...
TGGCCGCGCGCCGTAAGAAGGGGCGTCATCGCCTTACGCCCACCGAGAAATAGGGAGCACTGCCGGTGAATCCGGCGAAGCAGAGCTTTGGCTTTCCACGAGAAGCGCGACTGCTGCGCAAGAGCGAATTCGACGCCGTCTACAGCACCGGGAAGCGCCGCTCGAATTCGCACTTCACCGCGTTTTTTCGCGCCAATGAGCGGCCGCTGAGCCGCTTCGGTTTCAGCATCAAGAAAGGGCTGGGCGGCGCGGTGGTGCGCAATCGCATGCGGCGCCGTATGCGTGAAATCGTGCGCTGCCATTGCCAGGAGATACCCGCTGGATGGGACATCGTCATTCACCCGAAAAGCAAGGTAGAGAAAGCGGCATTTGTGCTGCTGACGCAGGAATTGCTGCAGTTGTTCAAAGGCCTGTGATGCGCCTGAACAACACAACGCCGTGCGGATGCGAACGAGAAGCGCCCGCCTCCCTTCCTTTGTCAGGGCGAGCAGAAGGCGGCCGACGCACAGGTGTCGCTCCGGGATCGCAGAAGAGTCCAGCGGTGAGAGTGGCGCTGTTCGCGCTTGATTCCTACAAGGCTTACATTTCGTTTTGGTTTGCGGGAAGCTGCAAGTTTGAACCGACTTGCTCGCGCTATATGTATGAGGCCATCGAGCGATTCGGAGTATTGCGCGGAACGTGGCTGGGCACGAAGCGCTTGCTGCGCTGTCAGCCGTTTTCACGAAAGTTTGGATTTGATCCGGTTCCGGAGAAATGGGAAGAGATGCCAGCAAATGCAGCGGTGGTTAGTGGTTCGACGAGAAATACAGCAGGTAGCGTGATGGCTGACGCGCGCGAGGTGCGCTCTTGAGCACTCCTCCGATGAATCAGTTTCCGCCGCTGGGTCCGCAAAAAGGAAAGTTTTCGCCGGAACTCCGGTTCATGCTGGCGTCGCTGCTGTGTGTGTTGGTGATTCTCGGCTGGACGGCGTATTTCGGGCCGAAGCCACCAGCGAAAACGAATCCCCCGCCAGCAACCACGACCTCGCCTTCGGCAGGAGCGGGAACAGAGAATCAAAACGCAGTGACACCGGAAACACCCGCGACCGTCTCCGCTTCGACGACAACGTCTGTTTCGGCGGCATCGGATTCACAGGAACGCACCATCGTGGTGGAAAACGAATTGTACCGGGTGGAATTTTCCAATCGCGGCGCGGTTGTGAAAAGTTGGCAGTTGAAAAAGTACAAAGACGATTCGAAGCCGCAAAAGCCTCTGGACGTGGTGCACGCCCAGGCTGCGCAGTATGAAGGTGGGTGGCCTTTCTCTCTGTCGATGAACGACCCGCAGATGGAAAGGACCGCGAATACGGGGCTGTATAAAGTTTCGAGCGACGCAAGCAGCCTAACGGCGCCGGCGGATCTGGCCTTTACCTGGAGCGACGGTCACCTGGAAATCACGAAAACTTTTCATTTCGATCACTCCTATGTCGTGAACGTAGAGACCACCAGCAAATACAACGGCACGCCGGTGCTGGCGGGCCTCGCGTGGCGTGGCGGCTTTGGCGATCCCACGGTAACGAATCCCGCGCCGGTAGAAACGGTAGATACGTTTTTCAGCGAGAGCGGAAAAATAAAAACCTTCACGTATAAGAAATTGGACAGCGCGGATAAGTGGGGCACCACCTGGGAGGGCGGTAAGACGTTCGTTGGAATCGAAGATCGCTATTTCGTCGCCGCGTTTCTTCCCCCAGTTGATGTGCTTTCAACGCCGCTAGAAACGCGGTATTGGAAAGCCTTCCATCCGATCCAGGTGGATGGTCAGGAGAAAGCAGAAGCTGTTCCGGAAGTGGCGGCAGCGACCGCGGCGCACCCGACGGTGCTGCGCGCGTATGTGGGTCCGAAGGATTACGACGATCTGAAGGCCATGCGGCCGCCGTTGAACGGGCTGGTGCAATTTGGCTGGCTGGAATTTATTGCCGATCCGCTGTTCCACGGATTGAAATGGCTGCACAAATACATCCCGAACTGGGGATGGGACATCGTTGTTTTGACGCTGGTCATTAATATGCTTCTGTTTCCGCTGCGCATTTCCAGCTACAAGACTTCGCTGAAAATGCAGCGTGTGGCGCCGGAAATCAAACAAATCCAGGAACGCTACAAGAAATACAAGATGAACGATCCGCGCAAGGCGGATATGAATAAGGAAGTAATGGCGGTTTATTCGCGTGAAGGGATTAATCCCGTGGGCGGTTGTTTGCCGATGCTGCTGCAAATGCCCATCTGGTTCGGCCTAAATACCGCGCTGCGATATGCGATTGAACTGCGACACGCAGACTGGTTGTGGGTGCGCGATCTGGCGGCCAAGGATCCTTATTACATTCTGCCAGTTGTCGTGGGCCTTTCGACTTATCTGGTATCGAAGATGACTCCGATGACTTCGACCGACCCGCAGCAAGCGCAGATGATGAAGATCATGCCGATCACATTTTCGGCGATGTTCATCTTTTTCCCGTTTTCGAGCGGACTGGCGTTGTATATTTTGACCAGCAGCGCCGTAGGCATTTTGCAGCAGTGGTATTTGAATCGCACGCATCCTCTCCCCGCCCCAGCGAAACCGACACGCGCAAAGAAGTAAGCGCATTGGCTTGAGAGGACAGCCAGGCGGAACGAGAAAACCAATGAAACAGGCATACGTACAAGACGGAAAGTTGGATCGCGCTGCCGCGGCGGATGCGTTGCGGCAATTCCTGGAAAAACTCGTGCGGCTCAGCCATTTTGATCTGGCGGTGAAGCTGAAAACTGTGGCGCAAGCCAGCGAGGGCGACCCCGAGATATTTGCGGATCTCGATGGAAGGGATAAAGAGATTCTGCTGGCGCGCGGCGGCGAAGTACTTCGCGCCATGGAACACCTGGCCTATCGTGCGCTGGGATTGGAGCCGGCGTTACATGAAAAAATTCACATCGATTGCGGCGGGTTTCGTGCGCTGCGCTTTGAAGAATTGAAGATGACGGCGCGCGTGGCCGCTGAGCGAGTGCAAACTTCGGGGCAGGAGTTTCGGCTGAATCCGATGTCCTCGCGGGAGCGACGAATCGTGCACCTGGCGTTGAAAGAGATGGCCGGTGTGCGGACGGAAAGCGTGGGGACCGGTGAGGAGCGCCAGGTGGTGATTCATCCGGCGAAGGGCGTTAAGAAGTAGCAGTTTTAAGTTTTGTTTTTACTTCTTCGGTTTGAGCCAGCCTTGCGACAGCAGCTGGCCGTCGGCTGCGAAACGCACCTGGTAGGTAAAGGATGGCGTGCGATCGGGCCGCAATCTCGCGAAACGCAGGTCCGTAATTTCCACTACAGCTTCTGAGCCCTCCGGATGGAAGTACGTGACCGGAAAACGGTCAAACCATAGAACTGTCTGAACGTCGGGTAGGTTGCGCGCCGTTTCTATAAAGCGATTTGGCGACGCGTCGGGAAAATAGCTGTGTTCGATGACGTTTGGGTCGGAATAGCTTGCGTCGAATAAGCCGTGCTGGAGCAAGCCCTCACTTAAATCTATTTTGTATTCATAAACTCCGCGAGGGGCGCTAACCAATCCATCCCAGTGCCAGAGCGACGGAGGCAAAGGAAGCGCTCCGATGGCTTGTGGCTGGACATTCAGGTTTTGGGCGAATTTCTCAACGCGTTGCAGGGCGACGAAATGCGCGGCGGTGGCCGCAAGCAAATACAGACAGGACAACGCCAGACCGACGCGATTCCAAACTGGATAGCGAACACGAAGGCCCCAACCCTGCACCGCGGGAAGCAAAAAAAGAACAGCGAAAAGAAGAGTGGCGACGAGAACAGTGATGTTCGATATCGGTGCGCCAACGACGCGCGCGATGCGCGAGATCAGGAACGGCGCCGGAGTAAAAATCAGCCACGTGAGGAACGCCCGTTTGCTGTGATGCTCAGGAACGTCATATGCCCAGGCGACTAGCTGCGGAACGAGGAGAATTCCGGTAAAAGTGAAGTCCACGATGAACAGAATGTCCCACGCAGGCCGCGACCATTCGAGTGGCGACCAGATCATGGTGCCAAACGTAGTGACCAGGTCCAAAAAAATGTGACTGAGAAGGCCGATGGCGTAAAGCCCACAAAGTGTGACGAACGATGGAGCCCCCCATTTACGCCAGCGGCAGAGAGCGACCGTAATCCAAGCGAGTAGAGCGGACCACAACGGCAAGCAGAGTAAAGAGTGCGTGATGCTGCGATGCCAGGTGAGCATCAGCAGGTCGTTTTTCGAGACAATTTCACGGAGGACATCGGAGTCTGGAAAAATTGCGCCCAACATCAACGCCCAAGTGATGACGCGATCTTTTCCCATGGCTCGAGCAGGAAAAAGATCACGGCCGCCGAAGACTGCTTTGCCAATAAGCGCGCCAGCGATTCCGTGGGTGATGGTATCCATGGGATGACGTAATTTTTTAGATTATTTGAAGGATCGGTGAAGTTTTCGGCAAAACGCGTCCAATGTTACTCGCGGTTACACCGTGTCGCGCAAGAATGGAAACGGCTGAATCGAGCTGCGATGGATCCAAAGATATAAGCAGTCCGCCTGACGTTTGCGGATCGAACAGGAGCGCGCGAATATCCTCGGGGATACCGCTTGCAAACCAGACGCAGTCGCCCAAAAATTCCCGATTGTTCTTGAGGCCACCGGAAAGCATGCCTTCGCGCGCCGCCTCGCGGGCGCCCGGCAAGAAAAGAACCGAGTTCGCGTGAATTTCCAACGTAACAGCGTCGATTCCGCTTGCGGCGTCGCCGACCGCCATTTCGCGGGAATGACCGAGCAGGCCGAAGCCGGTAACGTCGGTTACCGCGTGAATTGCTTGTTTTGTGGAGAGTGATTCGAGTTCGTGAAGCGCATCGGCGGCGGCACGATTGAGTTGACACATGGACGCGATTGCCGCGTCGAGCGAAACTTGCGAAATGCGATTGTTTTTCAGCGCGGTGGAGAGCACGCCGGTTCCGATGGATTTGGTGAAGAGCAGCACGTCGCCAACGCGCGCGCCAACGTTTCGCCAAACTTTTCGGGGATCAATTTTTCCGGTGACCGCGCACCCGAAAAGAATATCTTCATTGCGGATGGAGTGGCCGCCGATAACGCTGCATTTGGCTTCTTCCATTTTGCTGAGACCGCCGCGAATAATCTGCTCGAGTATGGCGGGATCGCCTTTTTCAGGAAATCCAACCAGCGACAGCGCGGAAATCGGAGTGCCACCCATGGCGTAGACATCGCTGAGCGCATTCGTTGCGGCGATCTGGCCAAACGTGAAGGGATCGTCCACAATCGGCGTGAAGAAGTCGACCGTTTGGACAAGCGCGAGATCTTCCGTAAGCCGATAAACCCCCGCGTCGTCATTGGTGGAAAACCCCACGAGCACATTGGGATCCGACGGGCGCGGGAGGCCGCGCAAAACAGACTCGAGAATTCCAGGGCTCAGCTTTGCTGCGCAACCTGCTGCCTTCACCATGGCTGTAAGCTTTACAGAATCGGCCAAGTCGCACCTCGCGGTACTCCACTCTGATTATAACGACCACAGCGATTATAGCGACGACAGCGATTATAGCGATGGTGGCGTAGTCGTGAGTCAAATGCCTGAAAATGGGCGGGCGGCGCTTGCACTGTCGGCGCGGAAAATGTTCTTATCGCTTAATGCCCTGGGATTTTTGTTTGATTTTCCTTTTTCTCGGCGTGGTGGTTCCCTGGCGGGGGTCCATTCGCATGAAGAGATTGCTGGCGAAGCCGGGAACGAGTTCGAGGGAACGCATTTCGCTGTACGGGTCTACGATGGTTATGCAGTGGGCGATCACGTTATTTGCCGGTTGGCGTGCAACGGCAAGGGGATTGACGGCTAGAGACTTTGGATTTGAACGAGGCGAGTTCATCGAGATTCTGTCGGCCTGTTTGTTGGGTGGGCTCGCGCTTGGAGCATTGCACTGGGGAAACTTACGCCGCGTGGCGCGTGCAGGAGGAGCTGGGGCGGAGCGCATGCGTTCGATTGCGAAGCATATACTGCCGCAGAGCGGTGTGGAGTTGCTTCCCTACTGCGGACTGGCAATGACGGCGGGAATCTGTGAGGAGTTTCTTTATCGTGGTTTTGCCTATGCGGCTTTAACCCGCGCCGGAGCGCCGATTTGGTTGGGTTTCTTTGCGACGTCGATTTTGTTCGGTCTTGCGCATCTTTACCAGGGACGTGGCGGCGTTTTGGGAACGACAATCCTGGGCTTGCTTTTCGCGGGTGGGCGGCTTTTATTCGGAAGTCTGATGCCTCCAATTGTGTGGCATAGTGTGATCGATTTGGTGGCGGGAATTGTGGGGCCACGGTATCTGTTTCGTACCTTTAAAACGGTAGAACGTCTTTAAATACATAAAGTTATGGGGTAGTTACTTTTATGCCAACAGAAGTGTCGAAACCACTGTCCGAGGAAGTGATCCGGCGAGCGTTGAAGGAATTCGGCGTAGAGGTAGAGGTAGAACAAGTACAATTGATTCAACAATATATCAAGATTCTGCTGCACTGGAACGAAAAATTGAATCTGACCGCGATTCGCGAGCCGCTGGAGATACTACATCGTCATTTCTGCGAGTCGATGTTTGCGGCGGTCGCAGTTCCCTTGTACAAATGTCGGCTCGCCGACATTGGCGCAGGGGCTGGGTTTCCGGGTATCCCACTGAAGATTTTACGGCGGGAGATCGACCTAGTTCTGGTTGAATCGAATATCAAAAAGGGTACGTTTCTCGCAGAAGTCGTTAGAGAATTGGGACTTAGCGATTCCCGCGTGTTGATCAGCCGTTACGAGGAACTCGGTGAGGAGCTAGCGCCGTTGGACTTCGTGTGCGCGCGGGCGTTGGGAGAGTTCGATGCGTTTCTGAAATGGGCCGCCACGCGCGAGGTTTCGGCTGAAGGAGTTCTCCTTTGGATGGGAGGTCGGGATCTTGAGGAGGTGAGGAAGATCGACGGGTGGGAGTGGCGGGAGCCGATACCGGTGCCGAACTCGCTGCAGAGGTGTCTGCTCGTCGGCAAGAAAAGGGCGCAAATGTCGGCGGTCTGACATTTGCACAGGTTCCGAAAGAAATCCGAGGAAAACGTGGCATAAGTGTTCCACGTGAAACAAAACGGAACATTGATTGCTATCGGACGTTCCACGTGGAACACCACCTCAACCGCTGTCGGCAGGAGAGCCGGTTTCTGCTTCACCTGTTCCAGGTGGAACAAATGGTCGTGTCTAGGGCCGACAGCGGCGGCCCGGTCAGAAAGTCCTTGCCGTACCTGTTTTGCGATCAGAAATTCATCGTCCTTTCCATACGCTAGTTGGTCGGAAGCCACCGCGGACCCCTTCGTATTTCGAATGCCAAATCAGGGCGCGATGTCGTTTCACGTGGAACATTTTTTCACCCGCAACGAGGTCTCGGATGTCAGGTCGCTGTTTTCGAACATATTTCAACAGAACGAAACAATTTCAACAGGATAATGGCCGTAATTTGCCTCAAATCTCGTGAATGATCTTGCGCAGAGATTAAGGCTCTGTTACGTTGGCCACATTCGGGGGATTATTGGCGAGGATTATTGCAGTTGCGAATCAGAAGGGTGGTGTGGGAAAGACCACCACTGCGGTGAATTTGGCGGCTTGCTTGGCCGCAGCAGAACAATCTACCCTTCTTGTGGATTGCGACTCCCAGGGCAACGCAACATCGGCGATTGGATTTCCCAAAGATCCGTCACGGAGAACCGTATATCACACGTTAATTTTGAACGAACCATTCGAAAAGATCGTGCAGAAATCGCAAGTCGAAGGTTTGGACGTCCTGCCTGCGGATAAGAACCTTGCAGGCGCTGCGGTAGAATTGGTGGTAGCCGAAAATCGCGAATATAAACTGCAGAATTTCCTGCAGCCACTCCGCGAGAAGTACAAATTCATTGTGTTGGATTGCCCTCCAGCCTTGGATCTGCTTACTCTGAACGCCTTGGTTGCTGCAGATTCGGTATTGGTTCCCATCCAATGCGAATATCTGGCTCTCGAAGGGGTTTCCGAGCTGCTGGACACGCTAATGCGCATTCGCAGGACATTAAATCCGAAGCTGGAAATCGAAGGAATATTGCTGACGATGTATGACGAAAGAACATCCCTGTCGAAGCAAGTAGCAACGGATTTGCGCAGTTTCTTTGGAAATCAGGTCTTTCAAAGTATGATCCCGAGGAATGTTCGGCTGGCAGAGGCACCAAGTTTTGGTAAACCTATTATTTTCTACGACATCCATAGTAAGGGGGCTGAGGGGTATACACAGCTTGCCCAGGAGGTAATCAACAATGTCGAGAAACGCGCTGGGGCGGGGGCTCGGAGCGCTCATTCGGGAGCCTGAGCCACAAATTCCAGGACAGTTGCCGGGAACAACAGAAATTGCACCAACTTCGGTTTCACAAGCCGCGGGTGGAGCTGTGGGCGCTGCCGCGCCGGCAATGCAGCCGCAGCTGGCCGGACCGTTGCAGCTGGACATCGATCTGATCAATCCCAGCCCGTATCAACCGCGTACTCGATTCCGCGAAGAAGCGCTGGATGAGCTGGCAAGATCCATTCAGGCGAGCGGAATCATCCAGCCGCTGGTGGTACGTTCAAAGGGAACCCGCTACGAGTTGATAGCCGGCGAACGCAGATGGCGTGCCGCGCAGCGAGCAGGGCTAACCAAAGTTACGGCAATTATTCGACAGGTCCCGGATGAGCTGGCGCTCGAGATGACACTGGTTGAAAACATCCAGCGCGAGGATCTGAATGCGATTGAAGCGGCGCGTGCCTTCGAGAGATTGATGGATGAGTTTGATATGACGCAGGAGTCCGTGGCGGAACGCACAGGAAAAGACCGCACCACGGTTGCGAATGCAGTGCGGCTTTTGAAACTCGAGCCGATGATCCAGGATTGGATTGAAGAGGGAAAACTGACCGCAGGCCACGGGCGAGCGTTGCTTGCAGTGGCTGATCCAGCGCTGCGCATGCGCTATGCGCAACGTGGAGCACGCGGTGGCTTGACGGTAAGGCAGATTGAGCGCCTGGGCTCGCGGCGCGCGAGAATGGCGCGCATTGCTGCTGAATCGCCGGTAGATCCAAATGTGCGCGATGCGATCGAGGAATTGCAGCGACACCTGGGAACAAAAATTATTCTGCGGCAGAAGACGAAATCACATCCAGGACACTTAATTCTGGAGTATTACGACGACAGTCAGTTGATGGGAATTTACGACCGGCTGATGAAGTAGTCCCCGCGTTCATACGAAACTCAGTCGAAGATGCTGCTCTGTAGGTCAGGCGCTCATACGACACGGCCCGATCGAGGCGGCGTTGACATCCTGCGTCCAAGGGATACATTTGCATCAGCGGAAGTGTCAGGGGGAATTTTTATGGCGTGGAAGTGGCCGGGTGGTTCGAGTAACGGCGGGGGCGAAGAGTGGACAGGATTCATTGATCAGGGAGTGTCTCTGGAAGGCACGCTGACGCTAACCGGAACATTCCGGGTTGACGGGCATATTAAGGGAAATATTATTTCCGAGCAGACGGTGATCCTGGGCGAGAACGCAAAGGTCGAGGGCCAAATCGAAGGGAATCGTGTGGTAATCGCGGGCCGATTTGATGGAGTGATTTTCGCGAAGGGCCGCGTGGAGATTCAGGCAAAGGGCGTGGTAACTGGGGAAGTACACTCGCCGTGCATGGTGATCGATCCCGGAGGAATATTCGATGGCCGCTGCCACATGCTGGCGTCCTCGGACATGACGACAACGGTCACTATTCCGATACGAGCCGTGAGTCAGGCGTCGTAGATTCGAAAGCAATATCTCGTTGCGCCTTCTGCGTTTTGATCCAAAACTTTATAAGCCGTAGTAGTCCTTGCGAAATGCGGACTTGACCAAGAGGAACGGCACGTGTGTCGCTCGTCGTGGGATTCTTCGTTGCACGTTTTCCAATAATCTTTTCCGCCTGCATTTCCCAGCGAGACTTGTTTCCCCTAAGCTTACCGCACACCCTTCACTAGGAAGCTCTGAACTCAGAGGCTGGATTTCGGCGCATCTAGCGCAAACTGAAGGCGTAACCACTAATAAAGACTAAGCAGGTTATTGAATCCCGCGCGACTATTCGAGAAGTATTGAGCATTCTTGCGCCGCCGCCCTCCTCTACCAACGGCCACGACGGGCCTACTGAGACGTGAAATGCACAAGTTTACTCCGATGCTAGATTGACAGTATCGGGGAACGGCGCATATTGTTCGGCTTGGGTAGGAGAGAGGACGAACCGAATGAACGTGCTGGTGCTTGGTGGCGGCGGTCGAGAGCACGCGCTGGTTTGGAAGCTGCGCGAGAGTCCGTTGGTCGAAAAGATATGGTGTGCACCTGGGAACGGGGGAATCGCAGGAGAAGTGGAATGTGTTGCCGCGGATGTCTCCGACGCGGCGGGTTTGGCAAGCATTGCGGAAAGACTTGGCGCGGACCTGACTGTTGTTGGACCGGAGCTGCCCTTAGTGAATGGCGTCGTCGACGAATTTGCGAAGAAGAAGCTAGCGATTGTCGGACCCAATAAAATCGCGGCGCAGCTCGAAGGGAGCAAGATCTTCGCGAAGGAATTTCTGCAGAGGCACGGAATTCCGACGGCGGCAATGTACGGCGCGTTTGATTCACCTGGAGACGCATACGCGGCGTTGTGCGCGGTGGATTGGCCGGTGGTGCTAAAGGCGGACGGCTTGTGCGCGGGAAAGGGAGTGTTTCTCGCGATCGAGCCAGACTTGGCAACCGATTTTATTGAGCGGGTGATGGAGAAAAATGAGCTAGGCGAAGGCGGGAAACGCGTCATGCTGGAAGAAACGCTGGAAGGCGACGAGCTTTCGTTCATTCTGCTGACGGATGGAGAACGGTACGGAACGTTTGTTCCGACGCGAGATCACAAGCGTGTTTTCGATAACAATCAGGGGCCGAACACGGGCGGCATGGGAGCATACTCGAACGACGACTTGATGCCAGAAGATCTGCGGAAAACAATCATCGAGGGTATTGTGGAAACAACACTGAAGGGGTTGGCTAAGGATGGAATCCGCTACCAGGGATTCTTGTACGTGGGATTAATGTTGACGAAAAGCGGGCCGAAAGTGCTGGAATTCAACTGCCGGCTGGGCGATCCAGAGACACAAGCGATTGCGGCGCGCATGGATTTTGACCTGGCAGAAGTGCTGGCGGACGCGGCTGCGGGAAATCTTAAACCGGAAAAATTGAAGTGGAAGCCGGGAGCAAGCGCGTGTGTTGTGCTGGCGTCGGGCGGGTATCCGGGGAAATTCGAAACTGGATACGAAATTCGGGGGCTAGCGGAAGCGGAGAAATTGCCGGACGTGAAAGTTTTGCATGCCGGAACCAAGCGGGAAGGAAATGCAATCGTGACGAATGGAGGGCGCGTGCTGGGAGTGACGACGAGCGGGCCGACGTTGCCAGCAGTGCTGGAGAAGGCATACGCAGCGATCGACAAAATCCACTTTGACGGTATGCAGTACCGAACCGATATTGGCAGGCATGTAGCGCAAAGCAAGGCGGCGGGGGATTGATGACTGAAGCGAGAGTGTTGCACTTATTTCGGGCACCCAAACGTAGAGCGCAAATGGAAGAGTTGGCAGAGGTGCGTGTGCGGGAAAATGCCGGATTTGAAGGGTGTGCGCACGCGCGCCCTGGGGGAAAACGACAAGTCCTGCTGGTGGATGTGGAGACTTTGCGGGCGATGGAACTCCGGCCAGGGTGGATTCGAGAAAACATCACGACGGAAGGGCTGGATGTAAGTGGCTTGAAGTTTGCACAGCGAGTGACCGTTGGAGAGGTGGAGTTGGAAGTTAGCGCGGTATGCGATCCCTGTGAGCTGATTGAAGCGATCCGGCCGGGTCTACAGGCGGAGATGCTAGGGAAGCGCGGCATGTTGTGTCGCGTCTTGCGCGGTGGAGTGGTGAAGCAAGGGGATGGAATACGCGTAACAGAAGCGAAGCGCGGAGGAATCAGCACCGCCGACGCTGCACAAGCGCCGCCTTTGCAACAAACGCTTAGGACAACTTAAGACAAGCGGAAACAAGCTAGGGAGATGGGTTGGGGCGTTTGCGCAGGCTGGGAGCGTCGGGGGGACGATCTTTGTCTTCGGGACGCTTTTCTACAGGCTCGTCGGGGGGAACGATCCAATCGAAGCCACCGTTTTCTGCCATTTGTCCCATGATGAATTTTGCGTTACCGGCGAGAAGAGGAACCGCAGCGCGAAGGAAATCGGCGGCGTCTTTAGGGTCGGCCTTTTGTGCTTCGCCGCGATCAATATGTTCCACTACTTTGTTATAGCGGGCATCGGATGAGCGCAGGCGGGAGATGCTCGGATCATTTTGTTGAATCAGACCCTGTAACGGAATGTCAGAGGAGTTAGCCGGGAAGCGGACTTCGAGCAGTGTTTTAGGCTGTTTTTTTTCCGGCGGATAGAGCTGCGTGAAACGGGGACGCAGAACTCGCGTTTGCAAGTAATCGTTGTTGGACGAGATGACTTGCTGTTCGACGAAAAATTCTACAAGCCAGACTTCCGCGCCGTAGAACTGAGGACCGTAACCGAGCAGGACAAGTTCGAAAAGGGGTTCGTCGGGCTTCAAGTCGATTTTGTGGTGAAGCTGCGCGACAAGGGGGCGCAGTTTTTCGAGGAAGCCGAGGCCGATTTGTTCGAGGTCGCTTTCGGCTTCACCGGGCGTTTGGTAGCGCGGATCTTTGGCATAGACGTGCGGGATATCGTGATCGAGACGAATGGGACGGGGTTGTGCCGGAACCTGCCATTCGGTGGCACCGAAGAAAATGGCGATGTGATGCGAGTCAATTTCGGCGACGCGAGGCGGGACGGAGGTGGGTTCGAGCGGGTGGTCAATGGCGGCGAAGAGAATGGAATCGCCAGCAACATGAATGATGGCGCGGCCGCCGGCGAGGTTGGCGACGATTTCGTCTTCCTGTGCGTGAAGTGGGAGAGCGAAGAGAAGAAGCAACCAGAGTTGGAGAAGGAAGAGTCGCAAAGAGTCCTCACTATAAGCTATCTCATAGATTTGAGAAGAGAGGAAGGGAGCGGCGGCGGTTTCCGAGAGGCGCTGGTTCCGGTAGACTTTAAGTAGAGAACCGCCGGTTATTGGTGGACCTTCCTTTCCTTGTCAAAGCAAGCAGAAGGCGGACCCTACAAAAGCAAAATATAAAGGCAAACACCTCGACGCAGACGTTTGTCACGAGAATGGAGCTATGGGACTTAAAAAATTAAAGAGCATTAAGCACAATGGCAAGAGCGTGACGGCAATTCTAGAAGCACATGAACGCTTTTTCGATGGGAAGGACGGCGGAGCGCGCGCGGATTTAACGGGCGCGGATCTTTCGGGCGCGGACTTGAGCGGGGTGAACCTTGCCGGGGCGGTGCTGCGCGAGGCGAATCTGGAAGGCAGCAATTTGCGCAAGGCGCGTTTGCCGGGCGCGGATCTTAGCGGGGCAAAAATGCGGAAGGCGGACCTGCGGAATACGGATATGACCGAAGCGGTGTTGCCCGGCGTGGATTTAAGGGAAGCGCAGGCCAGCGGGGTTGAATTCTTTCGATGTGATTTGACCGGCGCGAATTTTGAGAAGGCGATGCTTCGGAATGTGAATTTTCGGGCTGCGCGACTTGATGGAGCAAAATTTAACGGCGCGGATATGGGGATTACGATTTTGAGAGAGACGGATTTGAGCAACGTGGATTTGAGTGGGGTGGATTTGTCCACGGCGTTGCTGCCAAAGGGGTATGCGGTAAAGAAGCAGGGCGGGTAGAAAGACGAAGGATTATTCACCACAGCGGGCTGGCACCGAGAACACAGAGAAAGCTTTACCCCAAGAGCACAGCCAGGAATGGCTGTGCCACACTCAAGTTCAATGGCTCGGCACAGTGACCCACAGAAGGCGGCGCGGGTTGCAGTGATGGCAAAGAGGACTACGGCGTGTTAGCCTCGCAGCATTGGTCTAGCCTCGGGTGACGTCGGAGTGCGGGAAACCTTGGCGACATCTTCCACACAAATAGACTTGGCAGGGATCCGGGAACGGGTGTTGGGTGTAATGCGTTCGCTGCTCGAGGAGCTAGGGAGCCACGGAGCGGTGGCGGAGCTTTCGTCAAGCTCGAATCTGGATCGCGATTTGGGATTGGGCAGCTTGGAGAGAGTGGAGTTGCTGACGCGGCTGGAGGCTGCGTTTGATGTGCGTCTTCCGGACACGCTGGCAGCAGAGGCGAACACGCCGGAAGACCTGATACAGGCGATTGTGCGGGCACCGGGAATGCCAGTGACAGAGGACGGCGAGTTTGGGACGGCGTTGGGCGGGGCGGAAGTTGCGGGCGTTGAAAGTACGGATTCGATTGTTGGACGTGCAGAAACGCTGATTGAACCGATCCGATATCGCGGCACGCACAACGCGCAGCTGGCGCATTTGCTGATTACCGAGGACGACGAGCAGGGCGAACACCATTACACAATGACGTTCGGGGAGCTGTACGCGGCGGCGCAGAAGTGCGCGGAGGAGTTGGCGCGGCGCGGCGTGCCACCAGACGGACGGGTGTCGCTGATGCTGCCGACTTCACGGCAATTTTTTGTTTGCTTCGCGGGGATTTTGCTGGCGGGAGCGGTGCCGGTGCCGATCTACCCGCCGTTTCGCGCGGACCGCATTGAGGAGTATGCCGGGCGGCAGTCTGCGATTTTGAGCAACGCGGGAGTGTGCTTGCTGCTGACGTTCCGGCGAGCGGAGGCGGTGGCCAAGCTGCTGAAGCCGCGGGTGAAGTCGCTGCTGGAAGTGGCGGACGCGGAGAAATTGTTGGAGGCAGCGGAGAAAGCGCCGCCACCCGCGCCGGGAGCGCTGCCGGCATTTCTGAGTGGAAGCCGGATACGCAAAGGCAGCGACTTGGCGCTGCTGCAATACACCAGCGGCTCGACGGGCGATCCAAAGGGCGTGATGCTGACGCACGCAAACCTGCTTGCGAACATGCGGGTGATTGCACAGGGGCTGGAAATGAGCCCGCAGGACGTGGGCATCAGCTGGCTGCCTTTGTACCACGACATGGGATTGATTGGCGCGTGGCTGACGCTGCTGCTGCACGGCGTGCCATTGGTGGTGATGTCGCCGCTGGCGTTTTTGACGAGGCCGGAGCGCTGGCTGCAGGCGATGAGCAAGAACAAGGGAACGATCACGGCGGCGCCGAATTTCGCGTATGAATTGTGCGTCAGGAAAATTTCGGACAAGGCCATGGAAGGCGTGGACCTGAGTTCGATGCGAATCGTGATGAATGGCGCGGAACCGGTGAATCCGGAGACGCTGGAGCGCTTCGCCAATCGATTCGGAAAATATGGGTATCGACGTGAAGCGATGATGCCCGTGTATGGATTGGCGGAGGCATCGTTGGGCGTGACGTTTCCACCGCTGAATCGCGGGCCGCTGGTAGAGCGTGTGGAGCGGGAAGCGTTCACTTCGCAGGGTAGAGCGGTTGCCGCGAAGCCAGGGGATGCGGGAGCGATTGCGTTTGTATCGTCAGGAAGATCATTTCCTGGGCACGAAGTGATGATCGTGGATGAAAACGGTAATGAAGTGGAGGAACGGACGGAAGGATTCTTGTGGTTTCGCGGGCCATCTTCGACGAGCGGTTACTTCGAAAATCCAGAGGCAACGGACAAGCTGCTGCCGCGAGGCCGGGCAGAGCGCGAAGGCGAGTACGCGTGGGTGAATTCGGGAGATCGCGCGTTCCAGGCGAATGGCGAAATCTTTATCACCGGCCGCGTGAAAGACATCATCATCAAGGGCGGAAGGAATTTGTATCCGCACGAGGTGGAAGAGTTGGCGTCACGCGCCGAAGGAACGCGAAAGGGCTGCGTGGTGGCATTTGGGTTGAAGGATAAGGAGAGCGGGACAGAGAAACTGGTAGTGGTGGCGGAATCGCGCGCGGAGGGTGCAGAGAAGAAACGCGCACTGGTGGCGGCGATTAATGACGAAATCACGCGAGGGCTGGGGATTCCGCCGGATCGGGTAGAGCTGATTTCGCCGGGGAGCATCCCGAAAACTTCGAGCGGTAAACTGCGGCGGGACGAGACCAAGCAGCTTTATTTGGCGCGGACTTTGGGGGCTGGCAAAGCTCCCGCCTGGGTGCAAATTGCGCGATTGGGGACCGGGACATTCCTGAAGGAAGTAGGGCGCAGCGTTTGGGGGACGATCCGGCGTGGACTGGAGATTATTTACGGCGCGTATTTTTGCGTAGTGTTCATTTTGTGGATTATTCCATCGTGGGTGATCGTGCGGACCTATCGGGACGAGCAAGCGGCTGGAAGATTTACTTCGGCGGCGCTGAAACTTCTTTTTGCGCTGACATTCATTCGCGTGAAGGTGGTCGGGAAAGAGTATATGGATACGCCTGGCGCGAAGGTGTATGCGTCGAATCATGCAAGTTATTTTGATGTGCTGCCGGTGATGATGGGGCTAGGCGTGTCGTACCGGTTCGTGGCAAAAGGCGAAGTGAACGATATGCCGTTTATCGGCACGTTCCTGAATCAGATGGGGCATTTGTCGTTTAACCGGCATGACGCGAATTCGCGGTTAAAGCAGGTCGATGAGATTGAAGAGTGCCTGGAGCGCGGCGATTCGGTGTTTGTATTTCCGGAGGGGACGTTTGTGCCGCAGGATGGCGTGCGTCCATTTCAACTTGGAGCGTTTCGCGGCGCGGTAGCATCGGGAGCGCCGGTAGTGCCGGTGTCGTTGGCGGGAACGCGAAGATTTTTGAGAGATGGAACGTTTTTGCCACGGCCGACGAGTGTGACGATTACGCTTTCGGCGCCGATTTATCCTTCGAAGACGCAGGAGAGCGGAGACCCGAATCATTTGCATGAGATTGTGCGGTTGCGGGATCTGGCGCGGGAAGAGATTGCGAAGTTTTCTGGTGAGCCGAAGCTGTAAGACGTTAAAACCATTTCCTCCGGGGCTAAAGCCCTAAGAACCGAGATAGGGCGGGGCAAGCCCCGCCCCTACAGAATATTTGCAGACCTGCGTTTCGGCGAGACCTACTCGAAGGATTCGGCCATTTCGAGGAGTTTGTTTACGGTGTTCCAGTTGCGGCCGGTACCGGTGGTTTTTAAGGTGCGTTCGATGGCGGGCCAGGACATTTTGGGGCGGCCCATACCGTTGGGAAAATAGATGAAGGCTTCACTGCCGACGATCCGGAGCTCCTCCGGATCGGTTTTTATTTTCAGAGCGGCACTAAGGGCTTCGGCGGCGGGCGCCGCGGCTAGAAAAGTGACGAGAAATTTACCGGGCTCGACGCCTTTTCGTTTTGCGAAGGGATTGGCGGCGATGACTGCGCGAAGTTCGGCAACGCTGCGAAGAATGACGAGCGGACGGAAATCGAACTTTTTGTCGATGGAGTCTTGTATCTTCTTTGTCAGGACGGCGGCGTTACGCTCGGCGGCGTGGAACACGACGTTACCGCTTTGCACGTAGGTTTGCGGATTGCGGAAGCCGAGAGATTCGTAGAGGACGCGGAGTGCGTCCATCTTGATTTTGTTGTGGCCGCCGACGTTAACGGCACGAAGAAATGAAATGAAGACGGGCATGGGTGGAGTATAACGCCGGGTTGCGATTACGCGTGAGTTGAGGAGTTCGGAGAAAAATGACGGCTAACGGGAAACGACCGCCTGGGCCTACGGGGCTGCCGATGCTGGGTCTGTTGCTGGAAATTCGCAAAGATCCGTTAGGGACGCTGCAGCGGATGACGCGGGAGTTTGGCGATGTAGTAAGTTTTCGGGTGCTCGGGAAGGACCGCGTGCTGTTGAACCGGCCGGAATATATCCAGCAACTTTTCCTGTTGCAGCACGCCAAACTTCATAAGAGCGAGCTGACCAAACTGGCGGTGCAACCGCTGCTTGGGGATGGCTTGCTGATCAGTGAAGGCGATTTCTGGAGACAGCAGCGTCGCCTGGCACAGCCCGCGTTCCACAAATCGCGGGTGAACGAGTACGAGCCGACGATGGTGGAATGCGCGCTGCAGCAGACGCGTAAATGGCGCGATGGGGAAACCCGCAACCTGGCCGAGGAAATGATGCAAGTGACGTTGGAAGTGGCGGTGCAGACTTTGTTTGGCACTACCCTGGCCGGCGAATCGGAAAAGATCGGCGACGCCATGACTTTTTTGATGAGGCACTATCTGGGGCGGGCGCGGTCGCCGTGGCGCATTCCAGAAGAGTGGCCGACGCGCGCAAACCGCGTCGCGAAACGCGACCGGGAGTATCTGGATTCGCTGGTGTACCGGATTATCGACGAACGAAAGAAAGACGTGCGGCCGCGCAAGGATTTGTTGTCGCTGCTGATGGCGGCGATGAACGAAGACGGCAGCCGGATGACGCCGAAGCAATTGCGCGATGAGACGATGACGCTGTTTCTGGCCGGCCATGAAACGACCGCGCTGGCGTTGGGATGGACATGGTATTTGCTGAGCGAGAATCCGCAGGCAGAGGTCAAATTACACGGGGAGCTCGCGGGCGTGTTGCGTGGAGCGCCGGCGGGAGTGGCGGATCTGGAGCGGCTGCCATATTTACACGCTGTGGTGCGCGAGTCGCTGCGGTTGTATCCGCCGGCATACATGCTAGCGAGAGCGAACATTGCGGCGGTGAGCGTAGGTGAATATGAGATTCCCGAAGGAACGACGATTCTTTCTTCGCAATGGGTAACCCACCGAGACGCGCGCTATTTTGAGGAGCCGGAAGCGTTTCGTCCGGAGCGGTGGATGGATGGGTTGGAAGATCGCCTGGCGGGCGGGACATATTATCCGTTCGGAGACGGTCCGCGGCGGTGCATCGGGCAGGGATTTGCGCTGTTGGAGGTCGCGCTGGTGGTAGCGGCGATAGCGCAGAAATTTCGCTTCAAGCTGGTGCCAGGTTCACGGATTGAGGTGGAACCGTTGATTACTTTGCGGTCGCGGTTTGGGATACCGATGACGGTTCACGCGCGGTAGGCGTGGCGTAAGAAAGATCACCCGCGAGAAAAACCCAGGAGAGAAGAGAAACCAAGAGCACAGCCAAGAATCATCCCGCAAAGAGCGCGGGATGGTGAAGAGTTGGCTGTGCCACGGATTTAGTGGTTGAGGATGTAGATGACCGTGATGTGGGTGTCAACCTCGACGGGTTGGCCGTTCAGGTAAGTGGGCCGATAGCGCCACTGGTGGACCGCTTCGAGGGCGGAATTGTAGAACAGCGGATCGCCGGAGAGGACCTCGAGCGATTTGACGGAACCGTCGGTGGAGATGATGGCATGGAGTTCGACGCGAGTTTCGTGATGAAGAGTGATGGCGAGTCGCGGGTAGATAGGTTCGGCGCGAGTGACTAAGAGCGCAGGTTCGATGTGCCCTTTGAAAATGCGCTGCGTTTTGCGCTCTTCTACATGTTCGTGGATGATTTGGCCGTTGCTGGCGGGTGCGAACGGATTCCCGTCCGGAAATCCGTTTGGGTCTCCAGGAACATCGGGTGGATCACCCTCGCGCGGGTCATTACCGGAGCGGCTCGGGTCGTGCGTGACGATTGGATGGCTGGGAGAACTCGGCGCACAGAAATGGCACGGGCGAGGAGCGTTGGGATGCGCCTCCGGTCTGGGACGATCGGGCGAACCCCGGCGCGGGTAGGGTGGCAGTGGCGTGCGCTCGAAGGTGATGCGTTCGCCTTTGCTGAAGATCGGGAAGACAACCAGGGCAGCGACGACGAGGATTTGCAAGACGATGGATACCAAGACTGCGCGGCGTTTTACGCGACCAGCGTTGCGCTGTTGGTCGAGGTCGCCTTCTACGAGACAATTTTTTAATGAGCCTAGGGTACTTGTAAAGACACCTGTCCGTTCGCGATTCATCGCACACCTCCGCAAAGTTTCCTGCGAGCCGTGGGAGAATTTTGCGGCGCCGGGCTCCCGAGGTTGCCATCAGGAGTCCGACACCGCGCTCGCAGGGATATGAGGTGTGCACGTCCTCTGCAGCGTTGGACACCGTGGATAGGAACAAGTTCCCTGGAGTCCGAGAGTCAGGCGCAGGTATTTTGCATCGCTGTGGGCGCTGGCACGGCAAAAGTCGCGGCAAGCTGCCGTATTCCAGAGGTGCCAAACAAGCGTTTGGTTGGGGTATCGGCCAACCGAAGTAGCAAAAGCAGAAACTTTAGGAATATGAGGAAGTTAGCGGGGATACAGCCAAGTATGCATCCGAACGCCAATATTTAGCATCTATGTAACAGGACGTGGATCCTAGAAGGAGACTACCCATGGAGAGGCGTTTACCGGAAGTTGTCGGCGTCCGCCGCACGGGCTGGGCTGCTCTGGACCGCGATCCGCAGCAGGACGTTGTGGAATACAAGTGTCCTCATTGCGGCGCGGAAAGCCAGAAGAAAGCGCGGCGTGAGCGGACTGAATATCACTTCACGGATGGATTTTTACAAGATGTGCAGGGCGAAGGAGTGCAATGCCATTTCTGTAAACAATCTTTGCGTGTGGTACCGATAGTGATGTTACACGATCAAGAAGAAGTGAAGCGGTTTGAAGCAGTGTTTTCGGAAGAACCATTGGTGGCCGCGGAATAATTTGTTCTTGAGAGGTAAAAGAGGGGCGCTCCATTCAGGTGGAGCGCCTCTTTTTTTGTCGGGTGAGAAAGCCCTAAGGGTGCAGTACCCGGCCGCCGTCCCTCCGCCGCGCGTCAACACAAACAAGACAAGAAAGAGAAAAGGGGCCCAGAAGTAATGGACCCCGTGGACGGATGAAAGCCGTGCCTGTTGTTAATTAATGGTGGTCGTAGAGATGATCGTGGTCGTGATCGTCCCAATCGTGCTCGGTGTGCCAGCGACCTGCATCGACATCCCACCAACGATGGTCGTGATCCCAGCAGTAAGAGCGAGCTTCGGCTAGTTCGTGACGGGCATGTTCCGCCTCACGGCTCTCAGAGCCATGATGTTCTATAGCCTCGTGGAGATTGTGGTCGGCTCTGATGATGCGCTTCTGGCAATCCTCGGCAGATGCCTTTGGAGCCGCGAAGAAGAGCGCAGCCGCAAAGAAAAGACCGGTGATGATGGCCCGGGAGATGGCGTGCTTTTGATTCAAGGAAAAACCTACTGACATTTTGCCTCCATTTTCTGGGGACTATTTTTTGTGCGTACCAAATTGCGATGTTGCGTTTATTTCAACCACACGGCGGGCAGTTTACAGGCGCTTGTGACCGCGCGACATACAGTGGACACACGAATTTCGGGCAAAAAATGAATTAGAACCCCGCTGCCAAATAAGTACAGGCATGATGTGGGCGAAGAATAAGCAAATTGAGTGCTCGGTTGCAGACAGGAATCCAAGTGACGCTGAAAGAAAGAACGGCCGCTTGAACCCGCCCCTACAAGAGGATTAGGAAAGATTGTTTCAGTAAGCCTGCAGGAAGGGATCGACTTGCATGTGGTATTTTTCGAGACCGGAGCGAATAACTTCGAAAGCTTCGTCCACGGTATCCGCGAACTGAAGCAAGTGATATTCGCTTTGATTGATCGTGCCCCAGCGAACCATGGACTTCAGGTTGAGGATGTCCTGCCAATACTTGCGGCCGTAGATGAGAATTAAAGTATTCTTTGGCATTTTGCCGGTTTGCGAGAGGGTCATCATCTCCCAGAGCTCGTCCATGGTGCCAAAGCCGCCGGGAAAAACAATGAGGGCCTTGGCGATTTGCGCGAACCAGAGTTTGCGCATGAAGAAGTAGTGGAAGTTAAAGCTGAGCTCGGGACTGATGTAGGGATTGGCAAATTGTTCGTGCGGCAGCTCGATAGAGAGGCCGATAGATTTTCCGCCGGCTTCGTAGGCGCCTCGGTTAGCGGCTTCCATAATGCCGGGTCCGCCACCGGAACAGATGACGAAGCGACGCGGCCTGGGTCCGAGCGACAACGACCACGTGGTGATTTTGTGGGCAAGCTGGCGGCATTCCTCGTAGTAGCGGGACATTTCGAGGGCGCTCTTGGCGTCACGAACGGCGGCGTGATGTTGCTTCAGATGCGCGGAGCTGAAGCGGCCGGTCTTTTGGTGCTTCAAATGGTTGTAATGCGCGAGAGATTCCTCGCGAGAATGGATGCGCGCGGAACCGAACATCACAATGGTGTCGCCAATGCCTTCCTTCTTGAGTTGCGCGAGCGGATAAATGTATTCGGCCAGGATGCGAATGGGGCGCGCGGGAGTGCTGGACATGAATTCCGGGTTTTCGTGAGGGGCTTTGGGGGCGTGTTGAGGCTTAAGACGTTTACCATCGGGCATGGGCTGGTCTCCAAAATAGACGAACTTTGATTGTAGGCAGCGAGAAGGGCGGCGGCAACGTGTTTGGGTCAGAGTGCGTCGAATGAAGTACACAGGGACGCTCTTGAAGAAGGGTGTGCTGCTGGCCGAAAACAGATGAATTTCCAATTTTACAGATGGATGCTTGCGGGTTTAGTGGCTGGCTGCGGTGCCGTGGGTGCACGCGCACAAGCTCCGGAAGGGCCGATGACGCCGGCACCGGACGTGAAGATTCAGCCCGGACCGCCGAAGATCAAATTGCGCAGCATCCTGGTGAATACACCGGTGACGGTGAGGGATTCCAGAGGGGAGATGGTGCACACCCTGGAAGCGTCGGAGTTCAAAATTACCGACAACGGAGTGGAACAGACAATCACGCATTTTGATCTTGGCGGAGAGCCACTGTCGCTCGTGGTGGTGGTAGAGACGAGTTCGCGTGTGGAACCAATGCTTCCGCAGATTCGCAAGTCAGGAATTTTAATTTCGCAGACGGTGATGGGACCGACGGGCGAAGCGGCGATTGTCGGGTTCGACGACCGGGTGGAGAAATTGCTGGATTTTACGAACAGCTCCGATGCGATCGAGAAGACGATGTCGCGATTGAAAGATGGCGAGAGTGGAGCGAGGCTGTTCGACGCGATGTCCAAAGCCGTGGAGATGCTCAGCAGCAGACCGGAGGCTTCAGAGTCTGAACTGGGGCACAGGCGGGTGATGCTGGTAATCGCGGAGGCGCACGATTCGGGGAGCGAAGATAAACTTGGTGAAGTATTGCGGCGAGCGCAACTGGCGAACATCACGATTTATGCGGTGGGATTGTCGAGCACAAAGGCCGATCTGACCAGGAAGTCCGAGCCCAAGGATTCGCCGCGCTCGACGCCAGCGGGCATTCCTAGCGGGCCAATGCCGCCGGGCATCGTGGACACTCCGACCACCGAGAGACAACTTGCGGAACAGGGAGGCTTGCTTGGAGATGCGGTGGCGTTGGCGGTCTGGGCGGTGAAACATCAAAAGGACCAGTTGACCAAGCGTCAATTAGAGATTGCCGCAGCAGCGACGGGTGGGATGCACGTTTCGACATGGAAGGACAAAACGATCGAGAAAGTGATCGATGAAATGGGCGGAGAGCTGCATGCGCAATACACATTGAGCTACACGCCGAGTGATAGCAATGTAAGTGGCTACCACGAGATTCAGGTGACGATTGACCGTCCGGAACTAAAGGTGAGGGCGCGGCCAGGTTATTACCTTGCTGGGGCGGACGAATGAGCGGCGGCGGCGCGGAACTTTAGCGAGAAATCTGCAGGGCAATTCGAGACAATTCATGCGGGAGAAGGGCCCGATGAGAGAGGCGGAGCAGCGGTTCGACCTGCGGCTTGCGACCAGCGAGGATATTCCTGCGCTGCGCGAATTGATTGATACGTCGGTGAGAGTTCTGCAGCGCGCGGATTATTCCGCGGAGCAGTTGGAAGCGGCGCTGGGAACGGCCTACGGCGTGGATACGCAATTGATTGCGGATGGAACGTATTACGTTGTGGAGGCGGTGGACGGCGCCGGCGAGAAAGTAATTGCCGCGTCCGGCGGGTGGAGTATGCGCAAGACTCTTTATGGAAGCGACCATGGGCCGTATCGCGATAGCGGATTGCTGAATCCGGCGCATGATGCCGCGAAGATACGAGCGTTTTTTGTGCACCCGGAGTGGGTGCGGCGCGGGATTGCTACGTTGATCTTGAGGACGTGTGAAGATGCGGCGTACGCGCGCGGATTTCGACGATTTGAGATGGGAGCGACGCTGACAGGAGTTCCGATGTATGCCGCGCGTGGGTATGTGAAGGGCGAGGAGATAGATGTGCCGTTGCCGGGTGAGCTTTCGCTGAAGGTGATAAGGATGTCGAAGCGGGTGGAGTAGCAAGGTTGCGAAGCCAAGGCAAAGGCAAATCGGCGCTTGTTCGAACGGTCGTGCGGACATGGGGCGCACCCTTCGTGGCTCAGGGTAAAGCAGTGTGTGCCCCTACAAAGACGCAAGTTCAACTCATAGTTCAAAAATAGTGGCTAGGCGATTTGGTGCCAGCTGGAGGAGTCGCGGGAGGCAAGTAGGGAGTCTTTGCGGGCGTTCCAGCGGAGGAAGTGGGGAGTCTTGTAGTGGGCGGCGTGATGATCGCGGGATTCCCAGACTTCGTGCAAGAGGTACGCGCCGGGCTGATCGGCACCGCGGTGGAGATCGAACTGAAGGCAGCCTTCTTCTTTGCGAGTGGGATGGATGAGAGCGCGAAGTTCGGCTTCGAGGAGCAGGTCCTGGCCTTCGCGTGCACGCAATGAAACGATGACAGTAACGGTGCCCTTGGGAAGTTTTTCGACTTTTACGCGGTGAGGTTTTTGGCGGCGAGCGGGTCTCTTCGCTTTTCGTTTGGGCATGACGGCGGGGATTGTACCCCAAAAGAGGGGGAGCGCAAGGAAATTTCGGGCTTTGCACGGCGCGAGGACGATTCTCGCCACAGACGAAACCGAGGGCAAAGAGAACCCCAAGATGGCGGGGCAAGCCCGCCCCTACAGGGCAGACGTTACTTTGCGAGGAACGTCAGGCAGACGGGTGCAGGGACCTGAACTACGTCACCTGTTGGAGTTAGTTTGCCGGTGGCGGGATCAATCTTAAATTCGACGATGGTGTCGGAGTTTTCATTTTCGGCGAGAAGATATTTGCCGGTCGGGTCGATGACAAAGTTTCTGGGTTCTTTTCCCTGGGTGGGGACGTTTTCGAGATGCGTAAGCTTGCCGCTCTGGTGGTCGACGGAGAAGACGGCGATGGTGTCCTCACCGCGATTGGCCGTGTATAAGAAGTTTCCACTGGGATGCAGAGCGATCTCCGCGGCGTCGTTGCGGGCTTTGTAGCCCGGAGGCAGAGCGGAGATTTCCTGGACGCTGCGGAATGTGTTTTGCGGATCGTTGGCAAAAACGGTAACCGAGGACGACATCTCGCTCAGAACATACATAAATTTTCCGTTCGGCGCGAAGACGGCATGGCGAGGGCCTGTGCCTGGCGCGAGAGTTGCGGAGAACTGGTCGACAGGCGTGCCTTGCGCGAGCGCGCCGGTGGCGGCGTCAAATTTGTAGATGAGAATCCGATCGAGGGCGAGATCCGCGACGTAGACGGACCGATTGTCGGCGGAGGGCTCGATCCAGTGGGCGTGAGGAGCTTCCTGGCGCTCCTTGTTTGGACCAAGAGTGCCCTGATTTTTCGGCGTGGCGGTGGGTTTGCCGAGCTTGCCATCGGACAAAATCGGAAACGCGGTGACCGTGCCGGAGCTGTAGTTGGCAGCGAAGAGATACTTTCCGGTCTTGTCGAAGGACAGGTAGCACGGATCTTCGCCCTGGGGAGACATCTGATTCAACGGAGTGAGCTTGCCGGATTTTGGGTCGAGACCGAAAGCGCTAACAGTACTGGCCTTCCCGGTTTCGTTCGCTGCGTACAGGAATTTTCCGCTGGGATGGATGATTACCCAGGATGGATCGGGCGTTTCAGCCGCTAGTCCTTTTAGAGTGAGCTTGCCGGTGGCAGCGTCAAAATCGAGCGAGTAGATCCCTTTGCTTTGAGTCTTGTTGGTGTAAGTGCCCGCAAAGATCAGGAACTTTTGCGAAGGGGCGATGTTTTTTTGCGCGTGGGAAACGGGAATCGACAAGAGAGATGTGACGAGTACGGCTGACAAAATAATGCGGTGGATGATTTTCATGGTGGAGAAGTTTAGCAGGAAAATGCCGGGGCGTTTGGGTGGCTGGAATCGGGGGGTGCCGATTTCGTCGATGCGCCTAGCGTGAGCGCGTGTTCGGCCCATAAGCAAAACTTTGGGAGAAGGCACGCGCGGCAAAGAATACAATATGCGCAATCGCGGGTTCAGAGAAGGGGACCAAGGATGCCAATTATCGCTCCTGTAGCCGAATGGGGAAGTTTGTCCGCACGATTGAAACGGCAAGCGCCGGAAGCATTCGATTCGTCGGGGCGCGTTCTCAATCTGATAGAAGGCGAATGGAAGGATCCGGGGTTCGGAAGGCACTATGAATCGCCGATCGACGGGCGAAGCCTGGACCGGATCCCGATGATTGACCTGGAGACCGCGCGGACGGCAGTGAAGTTCGCAAAGGCGGAGGCGTCGAACTGGGCAAAGACGGATCTGGACGAGCGACGTCGACGCGTGAATGACTGCCTGGCCGGATTACAGAAACAAAAAGAACTGATTGCGTTGCTGCTGATGTGGGAGATCGGGAAGCCATACGCGCAGGCGCTGACGGATATCGAAAGGTGCATCAGCGGCGTGGAATGGTACGTGGCAAACATCGAAAGCATGCTGGGGAATCGTGCGCCGTTGGGGCTGATATCGAATATTGCTTCGTGGAATTATCCCATGTCGGTGCTGATGCATTCGGTGCTGGTGCAGGTGCTTGCGGGCAACTCGGCGATCTCAAAGACGCCAACGGATGGCGGGTTGTATGCGCTGACGCTGGCGCATGCGGTGGCGCGGAAATGCGGGCTGCCAGTGTCTCTGGTGAGTGGATCGGGCGGCCAGTTGAGCGAGGCGCTGGTACGGAACGAATATGTGGACTGCCTGGCGTTTGTAGGTGGAAAGACCAACGGCGGGGTAATCGCTTCCGCGCTGTACGACGAAAGTAAACGGTACATGCTGGAAATGGAAGGCGTGAATACCTACGGAGTCTGGAAATTTTCGGATTGGGCAGGGCTGGGGCAACAGTTGAAGAAGGGATTCGATTACGGCAAGCAACGATGCACGGCGTATGTGCGATATGTGGTGCAGCGTGAATTATTTCCGCAATTCTTGGAGATGTATCTGCCGGTGCTGCGTGGATTGCGGTATGGCAATCCGGTGATGGTGGAGGCCGAAACGGATCCGCTGCCGAAGCTGGATTTCGGGCCGCTGATCAACAGTAAGAAGGTCGAAGAGCTGCGGGTGTTGTATGTGGAGGCGCTGGGGAAAGGCGCGATCAGTTTGTTTGAGAGCACGGTGCAGGAGAGCATGATTTTTGCGAACCAGGATACGTCGGCGTACGTGGGACCGGCGGCGCTGCTGAATATACCGAGAAACTGCCGGCTGTATCACGGCGAGCCTTTTGGGCCGCTGGATACGATTGTGGTGGTGGATCATCTGGAGGAATTGATTTCGGAGATGAACGTGTCGAATGGGGCGCTGGTGTCGTCTATTGCGTGCGATGAGGAGAAGATCTCGCGGCGCGTGGCGGAGGAGCTGCGGGCGTTCAAAGTCGGAATCAATGGCATCAAGTCGCGTGGGGACCGCGAGGAAGTTTTTGGCGGCGTGGGGCAATCGTGGAAGGGATGTTTTGTGGGCGGGCGGTATTTGGTGATGGCGGTGACCGCAGGAGAGCGTGGAGAAAAATTGTATGGCAATTTCCCGGACCATTCGCGAATGCCGGAGGAGTTGTCATTGCGGACGGTGGGGGCTGGGTTGAGGTGAGCTTGCGGCTGGTGGCTCGCGGAAGATGGCGTTGGTCCCATCGACGGGGTGCTTCGACAAGTATTGCCGCGATCCCTCCGCGACGCGCCGCAAACCACGCGGCGCTCCGCTAGGTATGACACCATGAAATCTAGATTGAAGCGAGCAGACGGCCTCGGAAGGCGATTCCTACAAACGCGAGAGACCCCAGGAAGAGCGGCATAAAGCCGCCCCTAGAAGTGGCAATCGGAGTAACCAACAGACGAAGCGATCAGGCTACTTTTTGGGTTCGTCTTCCTCTTCGTGCAGGACGGCGGCAGCGGCGACGGAATCATCGTCGTCGAGGCGGAGAAGTCGGACGCCTTGCGTGGAGCGGCCGGCTTCGCGAATTTCGTTGGCGTGGACGCGTATAACCTTGCCGTGTTCGGTGATGATCATAACGTCGGACTCTTCGGTGACCTGAAGGGTGGCGACGACCGAACCGTTGCGATCGGTGGTCTTCATGTTGACCACGCCCTTTCCGCCACGCGAGGTGATGCGGTATTCGGCGAGGGCGGTGCGCTTGCCGTAACCCTTTTCGGCGACCGTGAGCATGAGCGTGGTGAGGGAGTCCTTGATGTCTTCGTTCTCGAGTTCTTCGAGATTCTGCGTGGTCTTCTTGCGTTCCTTGGCGATGATTTCGAAATCGGGCTGGACCGCGTCCATGCTGACCACGTAGTCGTCCTTGTCGAGATCCATGCCGTTGACGCCGCCTGCGTTGCGGCCCATGGCGCGGACTTCGGTTTCGCGGAAGAGGATCGCCTGCCCTTCATGACTGGCGAGGAAGATCATCTGTTTGCTGTCGGTGAGTTTCGCGCCGATGAGTTCATCGCTGCCGTCGAGATTGATGGCGATGATACCGGTAGAGCGCGGGTTGGAGAATTCAGTGATGGCACATTTTTTTACCGTGCCGCTTTTCGTGGCCATGAAGACAAAGCGGCCCTCCTCTTCGAGATTGGTAGCGGCGACGAGCGCGGTGAGCTTTTCGTCTTCCTGGAATTTGACCAGGCTGGCGATGGCCTTTCCGCGCGTGGCTGCGGCAGCTTCGGGAAGTTCGTAAACCTTGATCCAGTAGACGCGGCCCTTGGAAGTGAAGAGCAGGATGTAGCTATGCGCTGAGGCGACGAAGAGATGCTCGACGAAGTCCTCTTCCTTGGTTTTTGCGCCGATGCGTCCTTTGCCGCCACGAGACTGGTGGCGATAGGTTTCGGCCGGAGTGCGCTTGATGTAGCCAGCGTGGCTGACGGTGATGAGCTGGTCGGTATCGGCGATCAGATCTTCCAGCTTGATTTCATCGACTTTGTCCACGATTTGCGTGCGGCGATCGTCGCCGTAGGCTTTGTGGACTTCCTTCAATTCGGCGGTGATGACTGCTTTCAGCTTTTTGTCGCTGGCTAGAATTTCGCGGAGCTCGGCGATCAGATCGCGGATGGACTTCAATTCCTTGAGAATTTCGTCGATGGAGAGCTGCGTGAGGCGGTGCAGTTGTAGTTCGAGGATGGCGTCAATCTGCGTATAGCTGAGGGTCAGCGCGTTACTGCCGCGGCTTGCCGCTTCGATTTCGGCGGCGCCGACGAAGCGATACTTGCGGCCGTCCAGCTTTACGCCTTCGAGTTTGCGAGACTTGCCGTTCTCGGTGATGGTGACATCCTGTTCGCTGAAATACTTGAACAGGTTTTCCTTGGCTTCCGCGCGGCTGCCGCTGCCACGAATGACGCGGATGACGTTGTCGAGATGATCGAGAGCGATCTGGTAGCCGACCAGGATATGCTCGCGCTCTTCGGCTTTGCGGAGTTCGAAGATGGTGCGGCGGCGAACGACTTCGACGCGGTGTTCGATGAAAAGCTTGATGAGGGGGATGAGGCCAAGCTCGCGGGGCTGCCCGCCCACGATCGAGAGCAGGATCATGCCGAAGGATTCCTGCATCTGGGTTTGCTTGAATAGATTGTTGAGGATGAGCTGAGATTCCTCGCCGCGCTTGAGTTCGACCACGATGCGCATGCCTTCGCGGGAGGATTCGTCACGTACGTCGGAGATACCTTCGATTTTCTTGTTCTGGACCAGTTCGGCAATGCGTTCGATCAAGCGCGATTTATTGACTTGGTAGGGGATTTCGGTGATGACGATGTTTTCGCGGTCCTTGCCGTTATTTTCGATGGCGGCTTTTGCACGCATGATGAAACTGCCGCGGCCTGTTTTGTAGGCGGCTTCGATGCCTTCGCGGCCGGCAATATAAGCGCCGGTCGGAAAGTCCGGACCAGGAACGATCTTCATGATTTCTTTAAGCGGAGTGTCGGGCTTTTCGATCAGGAGAATGGCGGCGTCCACGATTTCGCGCAAGTTGTGCGGGGGAATGTTGGTAGCCATGCCCACGGCGATACCGCTGGCGCCGTTGACGAGGAGATTGGGAATGCGCGACGGCAGGACGACTGGTTCTTCGCGGGTCTGATCGAAGTTGGGAATGAAATCGACGGTTTCTTTTTCGAGGTCGGCAAGAATGTCTTCGGTGATTTTTGCCAGACGCGCTTCGGTGTACCGCATGGCCGCTGGGGGATCGCCGTCGACGGAGCCAAAGTTTCCCTGACCGTCGATAAGCGGATAACGCATGTTGAAATCCTGCGCGAGACGCACGAGGGCGGGATAGATGACGGCTTCGCCGTGCGGGTGATAGTTGCCGGAAGTGTCGCCGCAGATCTTGGCGCACTTGCGATAGCCGCGATTGGAGGCAAGGCCGAGGTCGTTCATGGCCACGAGGATGCGGCGCTGGACAGGTTTGAGGCCGTCGCGGACGTCGGGAAGCGCGCGGGCAATGATGACGCTCATCGCGTAATCGAGATACGATTTGCGCATTTCGGCTTCGATATCAATGGGTAGGAGTATCGATGTGTTCTGTTCGTCTGCCATGTGTCCTCGTGTGAAGAGCGGCTAGTGGGTGGTGACTAGCGACTCGTTAACCCTTTCGTTGCGACGCTGCTAGTGCGCTCAGCAATCGCCTTCAAATCCCTGTTGCTGAGCGTTCGAGCACGTATGCTTTAACCGTGTCGAACGCGTCGGCTGCGTTGGTGAAACGTCGCGGCGCGAAATATTCTTCCAAGTGTCGCAAGAAAACATCTCGATCGCCTTCAGTCGCAAACGTGACGGCTACGCCTTTCTCGCTATCCGGCGTGGCTGTTGATATGGCGCGAAACTCACTCACGCTCAAACCCTTCAAGCCCGGTAACGTCGTCCAACCCAACTGATACAGCGTCATTTCACGTTCATCCAAAATGCCGATCTAAAGATCGGCCACTACACTTACAATTCGAAAAATTAAATATCCAGGTTGACGACTTCGAGGGCGTTTTCCTCGATGAATTTGCGGCGCGCTTCGACGTTTTCCCCCATCAGCGTGGTGAAAATATCTTCAGCTGCGACAGCGTCTTCCAGTTTGACTTGGAGGAGCGTACGGGTTTCCGCGTTCATGGTGGTTTCCCACAATTGTTCGGCGTTCATTTCACCCAAGCCCTTGAATCGGGTGATGGTGAAATCTTTTTTAGCGTCTTCCATGATGTAGTTGAGGACGTCGGTAGCCTTCTCTTTGGAAACTTTCGTTCCGTTGCGCGCGATGGTGAAGGGCGGGTGATTGAATTCTTCGATTTGCTTGGCAAGTCCGCGGAGACGTTTGTATTCGGCGGTGGAAGCGACAGCCCAGTTTATTTTTTGATTGTGAGGCGCGCCAAACTGGATTTCGTAAAGACTGTGCTCCTCGTCAAAATTCAATTTACCTTCGAGCTTCAGCTTGGTCTTCTCGATTTCCTTCAACAACTTTTCCAGTGGCTTCTTTTCCTCAAAGTCGGATTTCTTCTCGAAGCCGTTTTCGACGAGCATGTCGACAAGCGCGGGTTCGCGAAGCCGACGGCCGAGCTTAGCGGCGGCGGCTTCGTATTCCTGGACGTTGAGCAAGAACGTGGTGAGGCGAGCGCCATCGAGATTGACGCCTTCTTTGGCTTTGACAGTGTGATCTTCGGTGGCGCGCTTCATGAGTTCGCGGGCGAACTCGCGATCATCGCGAATGTAACGTTCGGTCTTGCCGCGTTTGACGCGATAAAGGGGCGGTTGTGCGATGTAGATATGGCCACGTTCGATGAGCTCCTTCATGTGCCGGAAAAAGAAGGTGAGCAGGAGGGTGCGGATGTGCGAGCCGTCGACGTCGGCATCGGTCATCAGAATAACTTTGTGATAACGGAGCTTGCCGGCGTCGAAATCATCTTTGCCAATGCCGGTGCCTAGCGCAGTAATGATGGCGCGAATTTCCTCGTGGCCAAGCATTTTGTCGTAGCGAGCTTTTTCCACGTTGAGGATTTTTCCCTTGAGGGGAAGAATCGCCTGATATTTGCGGTCGCGACCCATTTTTGCGGAGCCGCCTGCGGACTCACCCTCGACAACGAAGAGTTCACAGCGGGAAGGATCGCGTTCCTGGCAATCGGCGAGCTTTCCGGGCAGGCCGCTGGAGTCCATGGCGGATTTGCGGCGGGTAAGCTCGCGGGCCTTGCGGGCTGCTTCGCGCGCGCGCGCGGCGTCGATGCACTTGCCGATGATGCGGCGTGCGACGGTGGAATGCTTGTCAAACCATTCGCCAAGCTTTTCGTTGAGTAACTGCTCGACGTCGCCTTTGATGTCACTGTTCAGCTTGCCTTTGGTCTGGCCTTCGAACTGGGGTTGCGGGAGGCGAACGCTGACGACAGCGACGAGACCTTCGCGGACATCGTCTCCGGAAATGGTCACTTCGTCTTTCTGTTCCTTAAGCATGCCGGCGTTGGAAGCGAAGTTGTTGATGGTGCGCGTAAGGGCAGAACGAAAACCGGAAAGATGCGTGCCACCGTCGACGGTGTTGATAGTATTGGCGAAAGAGAAGACATTTTCACCGTAGGTGTCGTTGTACTGCAGAGCGATTTCGATTTCGACGTTTCCCTTTTTGCCTTCCATGTAAATAGGCGAATCGTGAAGCGTGGTTTTGCCGCGGTTGAGGTGCTTGACGAATTCGGCGATGCCGCCGGTGAAACGAAATTCGGCCGATTTCTCGGTGCGTTCGTCGGTCAGCGTAATTTTCAGACCTTTGTTGAGAAAGGCATACTCGCGGAGGCGGGTAGCGAGCGTGTCGTAGCTAAAAACGGCTTTTTCAAAAATGGCGGGATCCGGGTGGAACGTGATCTTGGTGCCGGTTTTACGCGTTTTACCCGTTTGCTTTAGTTTCGTGGTGGGCTTGCCCTTCTCGTAGCTCTGCTCCCAGACCGCGCCGTCACGCTGGATTTCCAATTCGAGTTCATCGGAAAGCGCGTTGACAACGGAGACACCGACGCCGTGAAGACCGCCGGAAACTTTGTAGGTGTCGCTGTCGAATTTGCCCCCCGCGTGGAGAACAGTGAGAACAACTTCGGCAGCAGGACGCTTTTCGGTGGCGTGCATGTCCACGGGAATGCCGCGGCCGTTGTCGACGACCGTAACGGAATTGTCAGCATGAACGGTAACGTTAACCTCGTCGGCGTAGCCCGCCATGGCTTCGTCCACTGAGTTGTCCACAACTTCCCATACGAGGTGATGGAGACCCATTTCGCCCGTAGAGCCGATGTACATCGCGGGGCGAAGGCGGACAGCCTCCAGGCCCCCGAGGACTTTAATGGATTTCGCGTCGTACTGATGCCCGCCTTTTCCGGTGACGGTTTCTTTATCGCCCATATGTTCTCCCTTGCGCCTCCAGCGACTGTGCCGCGAGAGGCTGACCCGAGCCGACCGACCGGCGCGGGGAAAAACCGCAGTTGCACACGCGTGAACAAAACGGTCGCGCGACGAAAGTCCGTCGTGAACGGCTCACCGCAAAATTCTTGAAGCCAGGAAAGGCGTGATGTAGGCAAAACTCATGCGTCGCCTCACCCTTTGGCTGCGAAGCGCCAAGCGCATTCGAAGCTCGTAGGGTTCCTGCTTCATCCCATCCCGCGATCCGGGACGTGGCGAAGACTTATGTTCTCCAGGCGCATTGACCGGCCCCTGGCGCAGGGATTTTGGGGTCAAATGTACCTGGCGGACGTGTCGATCTGGAGGAAAAAACCATGAATCGACAACAAGCAATTTTACTGGAAAGCGGTATTTTTCACAAGCAGGACGGGAGGACTTGTGGATAAATAAGGCCATTATTTTCTGTACTTTATGCCTGGGGAAACCAGGCACTTTGCGGAATTGTAGATCGCAGAACTAGACACCGAAACCCGGAGTTGGACGGAGAGTTTTCAATGGCTGTCTTTTTGTTCCCGAGAATGAAACCCGATGTGGCGTTTCGGAGGGATTGGCGTTTCCAGCATCTGCCGAAGAGTGGCGAACACCGCGTGAAATTTGGAGTCGTAGCGCTTTTCCAGTTCACTGATTTTGCGGCGTAGGTCTTCGTGCGTCGCGAGCATTGCTCGGACTTGGAGAAAAGCGCGCATGATAGCGATGTTGACCCGAACGGCGCGATCACTGTTGAGAACGCTGGAGAGCATAGCCACGCCGTGCTCGGTGAAGGCGAAAGGAAGATAGCGCCTGCCGCCATGAGCTTTTGAACTTGAGGTTCCAGCCTGGAACCTCAAGATTTCTGTTCCTTTGGGTCTCAAACGCATCATGAAATCAGGAGGAAAGCGATTCGCATTGCGCTTCACCGCTTTTATTCAAGTTCTTGGTCGTGACGCCATAGAGCAGCGCTAAATCAGCGTCCAGCATGACGCGGGTCTTGCGAACGAAATAAATTCTCTGGCTGATGACGGCCGTCGGAACTATTGCCGTAGTAGGTTTATTCATAAGGTGATGAACTTGAGGTTCCAATCGGAAACCTCAAGAATTTTACTTATGTCATATGATTATCTAGAGTAATTCAAGAGTTAACCGGTTAAGGGAACTGGCGGAGGCAGGGTTTCTTCAGGCACGGATAGATGCCAGGTCAGATGCGCATGGGCATTATGACGTAGCGGTAGCGGGAAGACTCGTCAGCGAGGGGTCGCATCTGGCCTGCGGATTGTTCATCCTTCAACTCGATGCTGATGGGTCCGTCGGCAGCAGCGGCAAGAAAATCGAGCATGTAGGCGGAGTTGAATCCGATGGCAATGGGATCGCCGCTGTATTCCTTCTCAATGGTTTCCTTGGCTTCACCATATTCCGGGCTGGAGGCAGAGATTTCGATGCCTTCCTTGGAAACAGCAAGTTTGACCGCGTGGGAACGCTGATCCGCAAGCTGCGAAACGCGGCGAACCGCATCGCTGAGTTCCGTGCGTTCGATGACGACAGTTTTGTTGTTCTCGCGAGGAAGCACGGCTTCGTAATTGGGAAATTGGCCCGTGAGAATCCGGGATATCAATAGGCGATGGCCGACCTGGAAGAAGAGATGGCTTTCGTCCTTGGCGAATTCGAGATGGGAGTCGGAGCCTGATGCGCTTGCGAGTTTTTCTACTTCATCCATGGCTTTCTTCGGTATTAGCACACGAACTTCGCCATTGAGACCGGCAAGCTTTTGATCCGTTTCGGCGAGGGCGAGGCGGTGACCGTCAGTGGCAACCATGGCCAGTGTGTCTGGCTTGAGGATGAGAAGACCGCCATTGAGCGTGTAGCGGGATTCCTCCATGGAGATGGCGAACTTCGTTTTGGCAATCAGGCTTTCGAGCGCCGCGGCAGGGATCTGAACAAGGGTATGAGGCATGACGGGCAGAGCGGGAAAATTCTCCTTCGCCATGCCGACAAGCTTGTATTTCTTTTTATCGCTGACGATTTCGACCCAGTGATTCTCCAGAAGCTTGACCTTGATTTCGCCTTCCGGGAGAAGACGGACGAGTTCCAGGAGTTTTTTGGCCGGGATGGTGCCGGCGCCTTCCTTTCTGATCTTGGCTTCGCAGGAGGTGCGTACGCTTAGTTCCAAGTCGGTCGCAGTGATGGAAAGGCGTGAACCTTTCGCCTCGACCAGCAGGTTCGAGAGAATGGGGATGGTCGTCTTGCGTTCTACAACGCCTTGCGTGGTGTTTAGCTCGCTGAGTAAGGCCGATTTCGTTACGCTGAATTCCATCAATTGACTTTCCTCGCGTGCGGTTCCCGTTGAGGACATTTGTGAGCTCCAGTCCAATTTTACCGCTGTCGTACTGTACTCGTTTTTTGGCAAAGTTCAAAGCGGCCGATGAAGGAAACTCTTGTGGAAATGCGGAAGGTTGAGGATTTTAAAGCACTGTCCATGATCGAGAGGCGCGGGACGAAGTTTTGCACACACATGACAAACACAAAGACTGTCGCAAAAAATAATCGATTTAAAATTTACGGATAAGACTGTTGTTGTGATGAGTGCTGTGGATCAGTGGAAAAGCAAACGACGAGTACCCCTGGCTGGGTTTTTGCGAAAGGGTGTTCACTGAAATTGCGTGGAAAGGTTCGCAAAAAATCTCACAAGCATTCAAAGAGGACAGTGATCGGAATTCCATCCACAAAACGTCCTCGTATTTCCCTCCCGATGTCCACATGTTCTTAACAGCGATTTCGGTAACGAGAAAGATTTGTGAAGCATCGAAGGAGCCTGGGAGCGCGAAGAGATATTCACAGTGAATTTCGTATGCGCGGGTTGCGCTAAGATGTTCTGCGCCGCAAAGGAAAAGGAGAAACAATCATGTCGAGGGTTTTAGTTACTGGAGCGAATCGCGGACTGGGGTTAGAGTTCGCGCGGCAATATTTGGTCGAAGGATGGGACGTAGTGGCAACCGCGCGCGACCCGGAAAAGGGCGAGGAATTACGGCGGTTAGCGAAAAATAAGAGCGTGTCTCTGCAGGCTCTGGATGTGACCAGCGGCGAATCGGTCCAGGAGCTTGTAAAAGCTTTGAGCGGCAAGACCATAGATTTGCTGGTTCTTAATTCAGCTATTTTTACGCGGGACGGGAACAAGATAGGTGCGATCAATTTCGAGGGGTGGCGCGAAGCATTCGAAACAAACGTCCTGGGAGCGGTTCGCGTGGCGGAAGCGCTGCTGGATAATGTTGCAGCGAGCGAACGAAAACAGATTGTGGCAATCAGTACCGGCATGGGTTCGATGAAGGCGTTGGGATCAACGATTAGTTTTGGAGCGGCATATCAGTACCGGACGAGCAAGACGGCGCTTAACATGGCGATGTCCATTTTGGCGAAGGAACTGGAGCCGCGTGGCATCAGCGTGGTGATCTTTGATCCTGGATGGGTGCAGACCGACATGGGAGGTCCGAACGCGGTGCTGACGCCGGCGCAGAGCATTGGAGGCATGCGTAGCGTGCTTGCGGGCGATCCGATGGAGCTGACAGGTAAATTCGTGGGATACGACGGCGGTATTCGGCCTTGGTAGCCAAGAAAAGGCATTGCCACAGAAGCCGTTGAGAGCGCCCCGCAGACAAGAGCCGCGCCACGCCGAAAGAAAGATGGGCAGCCTGAAGCCGCCCCTACAAAAACCAAGAGGGGCTTACTGCAGAGCATCCATCAAGCGGGTGATGGTGCGGTTGAGTTCTTTGTCTGAGCGGCGCAATTCTTCAATTTTGTTAATGGAGTGAAGCACGGTGGTGTGGTGCTTGCCGCCGAACTGGCGCCCGATCTCCGGTAGTGAAGCGGTAGTGAGCTGCTTGACGATGTACATGGCAACCTGGCGCGGAAAGGCGATGGCGCGAGTGTTGCTGCGGATTTTCAGATCCTGTTCGCGCAGATTGAAGTGCTCGCTGACGCGTTTCTGGATCAGGTCAATGGTGACGCGCTTTTCCTGGGACGCAATGATGTTGCGAAGTACTTGTTGCGCGGTGGCTAACGAAATAGGAGTTCCCGTCAGCGAGCCATAGGCCATAAGGCGTGTAAGGGCACCCTCGAGTTCGCGGACGTTGGACTTGATGGCGCGCGCGATGTACTCGGCTACTTCATCGGGAAGATTGAAGCGGTCGTTCTCCGCTTTTTTCTGAAGAATGGCGATTTTCGTTTCCAGGTCGGGCGGTTGAATATCGGCGATAAGGCCCCACTCGAACCGGGAGCGCAGGCGTTCTTCGATGGAGTTAATGTCCTTCGGCAGGCAATCGGAGGAAATGACGATTTGCTTCTGCAGCTCATACAGCGCATTGAAGGTATGAAAGAATTCTTCCTGCGTGCGTTCTTTTCCGGCAATGAACTGGATGTCGTCCACTAGAAGAACATCGACCGTGTGGAAGCGATCCCGGAAACTGATCATGCGATCAAAGCGCAGGGAGTTGATGACTTCGATGGTGAATTTTTCCGCGCTGACATAGCTCAGGCGCATGGCTGGATTGCGCTTTTTGATCGTGTGCCCGATGGCATGCATCAAATGGGTTTTGCCCATCCCCACGCCCCCGTACAGGAACAATGGGTTGTAGGACTTGGAGGGCTGCTCGGCGACGGCGCGAGACGCGGCGTGCGCGAACTCGTTGGACTTGCCGACCACGAAACTATCGAAAGTGTAGCGGAGGTTTAACTGGTGATCGCTGCTTTCGAAATCCAGCTTGGATTGCTTAATACCAGAGAGCGCAGGAGCGGCTGCAACGGGTTCTTCCTCGGTGCAGACGTACTGCACTTTCATATTGGGCGTGCCCATCTGATGAAAGACGGCTTTGACGATTTCGCCGTAGGTGCGGCTGAGGACCTGACGGAAGACGGCCGTGGGGATCTGGATGAACAGCGTGTCGCCCTCCGCGCGGCTCAGGCGCGTGGGCTGGAACCAGGTAGAGTAGGTGTTGATGCTGACTCTGGATTTGATCAGATCCAGGAACTTATCCCAGAGGTTCTGGACTTCGCGTTCACGGCCAAGTTGAATTGCAGTCGTCATCGTGTTTAGAAAAATCAAATCCCACGCCATTTCCACAGGTGTGAAAAAGCTGTGGAAAGGCAATTTTGCTTGAATGCTACCCGCGTTGGAGTTCTAGCCCGCGCCGGAACGAAAAGTTTCGTGCCCCCGTGGTTCCGCGCGGTCCGCTTAGATTCGCTCGACCACGTGCCACCTGCTCAAAACTGGACAGATTCTCGCGCACTGCCGGTAGTGTAGCAAGGGAAAAGTGTAGTAAGCAGAGTACCGCTCTTCACACTCCATTCACAACTTTTCCACAGGCACAAGAATTGTGCAAGTGGGCGAGAAATTCCCCGAAATGAAGAAGAATTGCAAAATTTTGAGAAAGAGAAAAAGTGAAATGCCCTGATTGTGTGCAGAAGGGCCTGAGGAAATCGCCAAGTAAATTTCATCGTTTGCGGTCCGGACGTTCAAAATCATAGACGCCGAGGGGGTCGCTACCGATGAGAAGCCGATCCGGCTCGACGAGAATGGTGCCGGCTTCGAGTCGAGCGCCCTCTTTCGTATAGATTTGGTATTCGGAAACGCGATTTCCGTCCTTGTCAAAGTGCAGAAGCGTGTTGTGCAGCGCCATCCAGACGTCGCCACTGACCGGATCGACACCGAAAGCGGTGAGATTCGAACGTAACGAGGGCGCAACATTTTCCTTCTTTTCCTGGCGCTCGATTTCCTTTCGCGCAGCTTGCGCTTCCGGAAAGGCATCGAGACCCGTGAATTCAAAATCCTGACCGGCGTAGCCGAAGCGATCGAATTGGCGAACGAGTGGCTCTGGAAGATAGGTATAACCGTAATAGATGTGTCCTTGCGGATCGGAAAGGACGCGACCGATGCTGAGGTAACGATTGAAATCATCGCGGGAAGAAAGCGACTCCAAGTCGCCAAATTCGCGGGCGACCCTTCCGGAAGGACCATAAACAGAAACAAGGCGCGAGCCGCGAAGCGACGTTATGGCAACTTCGCCTTCCGGAAGAGCGGCAATGGAAACCGGACCGTTAGCCGGGAAGGAGCGAAGAAGACTGCCGTCGGGAGAAAAGACACTGACGAGATTGTAGCCGCGGTCGGCCACATAGATGTTGCCCTGCGCATCCAAGTCGCAGTCTTCGCCGAATGCGATGGCGGAACGCCCGGCCTTATTGGTGACCGTTGCTGGAGGCGGAGCGCCAATGACGCTGAGTTGCTTGCCCTGCGCATCGAAAACAGCCACGCCGACGCCGGGAGAGGCGAGGACGTAATACTTGCCGTCGCTGCCGTGTTTCACGGCGCGCAGACCGGGGCCGATAGGAGAGAATACACGACGCCGGGCAGTAAGGTCCCCGTCCGTTGGAGACGCAGAGGCGATCCAGAGCGAACCGGCGAGGCAGAAGGTGAACAGGGAAACGAGCAGAGTGAGGAGCAGGAGCTGGGTCCGGTTTTGCATGGTCATTGAGAGTATGCATGAGAGCTTGCGGTTGCCCTCTGGTCGAGTTGTTCCGCTGTGAGGGGTAAAAAGTTCCCTGCGAAGAAGTTGCTAAGGGAGAATTCGAGGTTGGGTTGAATTTGGCGGACGGCCCTTCCTTCGTCAGAGCATGCAGACCGTCTCCACAGCAGCCACAGAAAAGATAAACAAGACAGACATATCGAAACGGCAGCTAATCGGCGCGGACGAGGAGACGTTCTATGGAATTGGCTACATAGCGGTTGGCTTCGTTGCGTGGTGCAAAGTCGTTAGTTTGAATGAGGACGGCGTTCAGCTGGACATCCCCGCTGGATACTTCAAAGCGCGCAGGCAGTCCGTCGAGAAAGCGCTTGATGATGGCGTTGCGATCCATGCCGATAACGCCGTCGTGCGGGCCGGTCATGCCAACGTCGGTGATATAGGCGGTGCCTTTGGGAAGGACGCGTTCGTCCGCGGTGACCACGTGGGTATGCGTGCCAACGACGGCGGTGACGCGCCCATCGAGGTACCAGCCGAGTGCGATTTTCTCGCTGGTGGTTTCCGCGTGCATGTCTACCAGGACGAAGGAAACATCCGTGGGAATTTTCGCCAGTTCTTCATCGGCTTTTTTGAAGGGATCGTCGTTGGCGGCCATGAATACGCGGCCCTGGAGATTGAGGACGGCGAACTTCTCGCCGTTCCTCGCTTTGCCAACATACAGACCGGAGCCGGGATTCGCGGCATTGAAGTTCGCGGGCCGCAGAAGGCGAGGTTCATGCGGGATGAATCCGAGAATTTCCTTGCGGTCCCAGCTATGATTGCCGCCGCTCAGGACGTCGATTCCGAGGCCCAGAAGTTCTTGAGCGATTCGTGGAGTAATGCCGAAGCCAGAGGCGGAGTTTTCTCCATTGGCAATGACAAGATCGATTTCGCGCTGTTTCACGAGATCGGCGAGGCGTTCCTCCACAATGCGCCGACCGGGGGAGCCTACGATGTCGCTGATGAAGAGAACGCGCATGAGAAAGTTACTAGTCCTAAGTTGTTAGTTTTTAGTTTAAATGCCCGAAAGAGTTCTTCTTCCTGAAGACCAGAACCAATAACTGCCAACTAAGAATGGAGCGGACTGCTTGGCCGTGGGAGGCTAGGCCGTGAACCTCCGAATTAGGTGGGCACCACGAGTCAACCATTAGGCTTTCCTGCCCCGTTCGCGAGCCCTGTTAGGACCCGCCAAGGGGACAGGCCGTGCACACAAGCTGACTATCCGCAGCACCCCAGAGATTCATTACGGTTCAAACGGCTTTCGCTTCCTCACCTGCTTCGAAGTACCGCTCCACGAGCTATTATCGCTTGAGAAGGAAGCGGCGTCCAATTGTGCGGTGGAAAAGTAAAATGAAGTTCCTATCACGAGGGCGAGAGAGAAATGTTCTGGAAGCCAACAACGAATCGTGCCCGGGAGAGCGAACCGGAACAAGACTGAGCTATCGTTTTGCCGCTAGTTTCTCCAACTCGGGGTAAGAGGACGCTTCCACGAAAGTGCACTGCGCCGGCTGCGATTTTGTTTCGATGGCGCGAACCAGCATTTTGAGGGCTAGGTCCACCGTAACAGAAGTGATCACGGCCGCGGCTAGCAAACGTTCCTGAATCAGAGGTTTCACCTGGCTGGCAATACCAATGCCTATGAACGGCAAGTCCAGCCATCTTTTCCTTTGATCCAGGTTTTCGTTATTTTCAAGAGCCTTTCTGGCTCCTAACGCAAGTTCGTGAGTATGGCCGGCCACCAAATGAAATTTTTCCGCTCGTGAAGTCGCCAGGCGCAGCCATGCATTTACACTTTGGGTGGCGTTTGCTTCGCTCCATTTACTACGGAGCGAGGTCATCTGCACGTTTCGCGGCCTGGAACTTTCCATGCCCTCGAATCGCTGGACCGCAACAGAACTCGTGCTGGGACCCTGGATGTATAAGACCGAACCTCCGTGCGGGAGGAGCGCAGCAAGTTGCTTGCCTTGAAGCCTGCCTATTTCACTTTGGCCTTGCGTCACTGTGAATACGGGTGCCTGTGAGCTTTTCCGAAGTTCCTCCACATAGTCCACGTTGCTATTACTGACCACCCATGCAATTCGTTCCGCAACGGCCGCTTCGGCAACACGGCGCAGACCGGTGCCGGTAACGGGTTCGACTAACAATGCATCGGGGCGAGTTTTCGTCTTGGATTGGATAATCTGAAGGAGTTGCTGGCTTTGGGTTATGGAGTCATCGGCGGCGTGGATCACTTCGAGGTCAAGACCCAGGCGTTCGCCGGTAGACCTCGCAACACTGGCCTGTTCATGCTGATAGGCGTTGTCATTGGGAAGTGAGACGATAATCCGCAGTTTTTTCACACGGGCCGCCGGTAAGAAACACGATAAGAAACATTGCGGGTACAGACTGAGTATAGGTCGAGTGATGCGCCGGCCTGAATTCTGAAATAATTTCCAGGCGAAATGGTTAACGTGCTGAGCTGAAACCGGGAAACAGAAGATGGCTTGCGCGAAAAGTCAGAGAAAGGGCCGGGAGGAGTAGAATCGAGGGCAGCTTGTGAGGGTGGAATTTTACCTGAATTCCTGTCCCGGTGGAGCACACGGGACATGAACGCCGCGCCGCTTCCCGCAAAGTACGTGGCCCCTCCCTTCGAGGCCTGTGGGCAAGCGGGATGACAATCTGCAGCCCGTTCCATGAGATTATTTTCTGGGGAGATGCGATGCGAATGCTAACGATGACGGCCGGGCAGACGCTGGCTGTGATGGCTTGTTTAGTGTGTGCAGGCACGGCGGCCGGGCCGTTGCGCGGTGCGACACCCGATCAACTTGGGCAGATTGATTTTCCGAGTAGTTGTACAAAGGAGGCGCAGCCGGAACTGGAGAAAGGCGTGGCGCTATTGCATTCCTTCCAATACACCGAGGCCGAGGCGAATTTTACCGAGGCTGTAAAGCGCGACCCGAAGTGCGCGATCGGCTATTGGGGCGAGGCGATGTCTCGTTACCACCAGTTGTGGGATTTTCCTGACGACAAGACGATGAAGGAAGGTCGCCAAGATATAGAGAAGGCGCAGAAGTTGAGGGTGAGCACGCCGCGCGAACAGGCGTTCATAAACTCCGCCATCATATTCTTCCAAAATAAAAAGCTAAGCCACGCAGAGAGGATTCAGGCATATTCGACGGAACTAGTGAAGGCGTACGAGAGGCGGCCGGATGATGTGGAGGTGTGTTCGTTCTACGCGCTGTCTCTGATCGCACTGGCGGAAGCGGATGTCGACGACCTGATGAACCGCCGGAAAGCGATTGGAATCCTGGAGCCGCTGCTAACGCAGTATCCAAACCATCCTGGAGTAGCTCATTACATGATTCACGCGGCGGACAAACCGGACTTGGCGCCGGAAGGACTGGCAGCGGCACGGCGGTACGCTGCAATCGCGCCGGATTCGTCGCACGCGCTGCACATGCCTTCGCACATCTTTGTCCGGCTTGGTTTGTGGCAGGAATCGATCCAGTCGAACATTGCGGCGAACGAGTCCGCAGCGCGAGAAGCAGAAAAGCACACGGCAGAGGCACACTACCAGACGCACGCCATGGATTTTCTAAGCTATTCCTACTTGCAGAGCGGGCAGGAGGCCAAAGCGCGGGAAGTGATCGCGCATATGGCACACGTCGTTGGGGCAAGCGATGAGGACAAGGCAGACCATCGTTCGTACTTGGCGGCGCGGACAGCTTTGGAATTACACCGTTGGAAAGAGGCGGCGGAATTGCCCAGGCCCGCGGTTCGCAACAACTGGCAAGATACGACGGCGTGGGCTAAAGCCATCGGCGCGGCGCGCAGCGGAGATGTGAAGACGGCGCAAGTGGAAGTGGAAGACTTGCGCGGAGTTGTGGCGGAACGGGAGAAGCGTTTGAAGAGGGATGGATACACGGTTCCTACGGAGAAGGCCACGGATTTGCGCGAGGCGGAAGCTTGGCTGGCGTTTGCGGAGGGAAAAACCGAAGAGGCGTTGACGGAGTTGCGTGCGGCCGCGGATCGACAGGACAAAGAGGGCGGAGAATCCGTGAGCATTCCGGCGCGCGAAATGCTGGGGGACATGTTGATGGAATTGAAACGCCCGAAGGAAGCGTCGGTGGAATATGCGGAGGTATTGAAGAATTCGCCGAACCGGTTTGATGGGTTATTGGGCGCGGGACGGGCCGCGCAGGCCAATGGCGACGCGAGCGAGGCGCAGACGTATTTCGCGAAGCTGGTGAAGAATTGCGGGCCGGGCGCGGATAGACCGGAGTTGGCGGAAGCGAAGACGATGTTGGCCCGAAGGTAGGCGGCGGGTACCGATTCGACCGAGCGCTCAAAACTTTGAACTCCAGAGAAAAACCGCGCCCTTTAAAATCGCAGGGTGCGTACCCTTAAACGTAAATCGGCGTAACCTCGAGAACCCAAAGGGGGGCGGCGTGAAGCCGCCCCTACACGGGATAACGGTCGACCGCATTAGAAGTGGAAGCCGAGTTCGACGGTTTCGGTACGCGGCGTGACGTAGTGTGTGCCGCTGAAGGTGGAAAGGAAATTGTACAAGGCGGTTTTGTTGGTCAGGTTGATGACCGTGAAGCGGAGGCTCCACTTGTAGCGGTCACCGTTGAAGAGATTGTCGTGGCCAAGGGCAACATCGAAGAGATTGCGCGGCTGAATGCGCGGAGGATTTTTGTCGTCGTTCTCCGTGCCGGGCGAAGGAATTTGCACGTATTTTGAGCCGTAGAGTGAAGGAGCGCAGGTAGTCAGTGGAGAACTGAGCGTTGGAACCTGGTTACCGCAAAAGAGGCCAGCTTGAATCTGCTGGTCGGCGGTGAGAACGGTCAGATCCACCGGAGTCGTCGAATTAATGGCGAACGGAACCGCACCGGCGACCAGGCCGCTGTCATACCTCCAGTTAAGTCCAACCCAGGGTCCACGTTTCCACGGCTGATATTGCAAATGAGTGGTCTGGTTGAATAATTCGTCATGATCGATGCGGAACACACCGGTGCCGCCCTGGCCGATTGGCGTGACACCGATGCCGCTTGCCTGAGGCTCGAAGAAACGCGCGGCGACGCTGGAAGCTACAAAGTACGCGGTGAACCCGTGGAAATCCGGAACGCTCGCGCGCAGTAGGTAGCCGGGGATTTTCGAACGTTGCCATTCGATGGGGTAAGTAATCGGCGTGTTTCCGAATACGCTGAAATCGTAAGCATAATGCGTATATTTCCAGATGTACTCAGCGTCAATCACTAGATATTTGCCGAAGGCCTGCTGGAAGCCGGCGTGAAATTCGTTCCGCCAGCCGGGCGTGAGCGGATTGGTGATGCACGGATAACCCTGAATAGCGCCCTGGAGCGCATTGACGATCGGATCGCTGCAACCGGTGCTGGAGAGAACCAGGTTTTCGTTGAATGGAGTTTCCATCGTACGCGCATAGGAAACGCGCAGAACCGTATTGGTGGGCTTCACGCGGTAAGCAATTCCCAAGCGGGGTTCGGCTTCACCGCGAGAGGTGAGGCCGTTATACAGATCGCCGCGAATACCCAGATTGAACGCCCAGCTCCCCTTCGTAATGTTGTCCTGGACATAGAGCGCGAGTTGCTTCACATCGGTGTGGCCGCGAAAGAAATAATAGTTTCCACCGGCGGTCAAATCGTAGGGAGCGAGAGTGGTGCAGGGCGCGGCCACATTCACGCCATTTACCTGGCATGGATTGCCGCTGGCGTCCGTTAAGGACGGCAGCAGTCCTGGATCAACGATCCCGAACGAATCATTTTCCGTCAGGAAGGTTTGTTCGTAGGTGGCTCCGGCCTTGATGTTGTGAATTCCCTTTACGTAGGAAATGTCGGAGCGGAGTCCCGCGTTGGTCAAGCGGCGGCTTTGCGCGATGCTGTCGCTTTGCAAGCCGGGCGTGAAATCGGCGAATGGATCGGAGCTTGGATAGTATTTGAACTGATCCTGGCGAAGGAAAGCGCCGACGGTAAAAATCGCGTTGGTGCCGATCAGGTGCACGAAACTCGGTGCGATGTTAAACGTGCCAATCTTCGAGCGCTGATCTTGCGCCCCGACTGGATTGCCGTCGGGCCCGAGTCCATCGCAGGAGAACAATTGGCCGGGTGCGCACGGGCCAGACCAGCCAGAAGCCAGTTGGGCGTCGTGGGAGTTGGGAGTCTGAAACCAGGATCGTGTGTAGCCGAGGTTCAACTGCACAGTATTGGCGTCGGAGAATTTATAGTCCACGCGATCGAAGACGTTTTCCTGATTCCCGCTGTCATGGAAGATGACCGTTTCGGGTGGATCGAGAAAACGGCCCGAGCGCAAGCCGCTGACGGCGACGAAATTGCCCCAGTTTTTGCCACCGTATGCAAGATCCGCGGACAAACTTGGCGTACCGAAGCTGCCGTAGGAGAGATTGATGCTGCCGTGAGCCGGGTCGACGCCAAGACCGGAACGTGTAGTTACTTTGATGACCAGGCTGGTTTTGTCGCCGAATTCCGCGGGTGGTGCGCCGGAGATGACCTCGAGAGACTGAATCGATTCGGACGGAATCTGATTGGAGAAGACCTTGCTCTGCTGGTCGGTGATGGGTTGGCCGTCAATCGAGAAGGAGTTGGACGCGTGATCCCCGAGCCCGTGGAAGAGGCCGTTAGAATCGGCGGCGACGCCGGGCGTGGTGAGAGTCACGAGCGAACTCACGGAAGAGGAGGAACTTTCGAGGGGAACTTTCTCGAAAAGACCGCGGTCGACGTCGGAGTGAAAGGTCGGATCGTTTTCCAGCAGGTCGCCGGCATTTTCGGTGACATTGACGGTGGTGGCTTCGGTGCCAAGTCTCAAGGCCACATCCGCCTTAGTGGGCACGCCGGAGCGCACGTCCACGTCCTGAGAGAATTTCGCAAAGCCGGGAGCGTCCACAGACAGATGGTAGGGATTAAAAGGGACGTTGGTGAAGCGGAAGGAGCCATCCGAGCCCGTGGTGGTTGTGCGTGAGAGGCCGCTGACGACATTGGTGATCTGCACGGTTGCGCCGGGAATTGCGCCTCCAGAAGGGTCTTTCACGGTTCCTTCAATGGAACCGGAATTGCCAATCTGGGCGGATGCGGCAAAACCGTTTAAGAAAAATGCCGAAACGAATAGGACTAAAGCCGATAGGAGCGCTCTGCGAAACATTTTTTCCTCCATCCCTGCGAGGGATTTGTCCATTGGGGTGGATAGAGGCCGTCCTGGAAACGATGACGGCTGCGCAGCTCAGGTTCTTGAGCCGCGCGGAATTACCAACAGAAATGAGGGGAAGGATTACGAGACAGGAGGGGCGCGAGAGGCACGGGGAAATTCAAAAGAGTCGGAAGAAAAACTGAGCTGAGGTGCAGCGGAAAATCGTGCGAGAACCCGGG
>Ga0210383_10000312_pt1 | contig 47205 bp, 47 predicted proteins | sample IncBWC14OmetaG_FD_160072 | JGI IMG/M metagenome (GOLD analysis project Ga0210383, IMG submission 160072) | Forest soil microbial communities from Barre Woods Harvard Forest LTER site, Petersham, Massachusetts, United States - Inc-BW-C-14-O ...
GTGGACGGCGGTGTTGACCGATGGGCGCGTGGGCAGGAAAACGCGAGCGATCACGCGCCAACATGGATCATGCTCGATCTCTAGACCAGTCGAGGTTCCAGCCAGCGTTTTGTTTGGTCTATCCGCTGCCAGCAGCTTAAAGAGCTACTTTTTCCCGCCCGCCTTTGCATTCGTGTCAATTCGCATGCGCAATTTGACGCAGGGGAGTGATTCGTCGGTACAGTTTGCTGAATTGAATACAACGTACTCAGCGACTCGCAAGCCCTAGCCCCGCGAAGGTTCTCCCTAGAAAATTCTTGAGTTGATACGGCGCAAGACACCGGGCTGCGCCTTATCTCATCCCTATTCTCGGTGCAGCGTTTGCCAGGAAGTCGTCGCGAGGAATTATTATGCGGCGGGAAACCTTAGGCACTCTGGCGTCACGGCCCCTGTTCCATACGGCCTCGCCGCAGTCGTCCGGAATCGCTCGAAATATTCACCTGAAGCCTTAAGGCGCGAGTCCTATTCCCAGGCTATTGCCTCGCCCCTCTTCGGAGGGGCGCTCTCCTCGTATCGAAGCCAGTTCAGTCGTAGTTGAAGCCTGTTGTTGTTCCCCATCTGTTGCGCTACGCTGGGAACTTTCGCGACTGAGGGTGCGGCCAAGCTTGCCGGCATCATTCGTGTAAATGTGTGTGTCGTTTTGACCGCGCGATACAGACACGTACGCAAAACGATCATTAACCAGCAGTTCGCTTTTATCAGTGTCCACATGAATCAAAACTCGATCCGCGGTCTGCCCCTGGCTGCCGTGACTGGTGACAGCGTATCCGTGGTCGAGATGCGGATGCTTGCGGATATTGAATCGAACTTCGCGACCGGAATCCATCCGGATTTCGAGATTGCCGGAATGGCTAACTTGTTCGATTGTACCGAGTTCTTGGTTAGCAACCTGTAGTTCCCTCGACGGGGCCGTGAACTGAACGCGGTCGCCTTGTGAGAATTCACGCTGAACTTCCTGGTACAACGCCACACCCGACAACCGTCGCGGATCGTAGGTCTCTTGTGCTCCGTTCTCGCGCTCGATGGTGATACGGTTTTCGCGGGCGTCTACTCGATCCACTCGCGCATATTCGCCAGGGTCGATCCCCAGAACCTTACTCCCGCGGGTATAGCGCACCAATTCTCCCTCGCCGTATTGTTTGGCCCACTGCCGATCTGCGCCGGTCATCTCATTTCGCGAGTCCAGCACTCGGAGCTTATGCTCCTCTGGATTCACGTCGCCGCGGGCCTGCATTTCACGGTGGATCAGAGTGTTCAACTCGCGTCGTGAGTCATTGTCAGGTGAAATGACTAACGTCCCTTGAGGCTCCCGCGCGTACTCACGGGCGATTGCAGCTAGCCTCTCTTCGCGGCTCACTATCTCATGCACGCGGCCCTGCAGGTCGAGATTCGCTACGGCTCCGTGAACATCCCCGCGGGCAAGCTGTTCCACTGCCTCCTTGAGTTCCGGTTCCTTCTGCCGGACGACCTCATGCAGATGTGCAGTTTGCATCCCCGCTTCTTGTAGTTGTCGATAGGGTCTGCCCACTTCCACCGCCTCATGTTGCCGCTTGTCGCCGACCAAAAGCACACGGTCGCCGCCGTCCAACCGATGCAGTAGCTCGCTCATCTGTTTTGTGCTCGCGAGACTCGATTCGTCTAGGACGTAAAGCCTCTTCTCTCCGCCGTTGGGCTGCTCGCCTCGGGCGAAATGACGCTGCAACGTGCCTGATTCGATACCTGGTTCTGCCAATTTCTGCGCGGTGCGCGACGTGGGTGCAAGTCCGAACACCTTGTAGCCTTCATGCTCGGCAGCTTCGCGGATGGCGGCCAAGGAAGTGGTTTTGCCAGCACCCGCAACGCCCTCAAGACCGGTGATTCTGTCGTGACTGCTCGCGATCTGCTCAACCGCCGCGCGTTGGCTGGTGCTCAAGTGTGGATGTTTCTCTCCGATGTGACGCAAAGTCTCGCTACTGACTAACGGATTGTCCAGATTCTGTCCTCTTCGCATCTCGGCGACGTTGTCGCGCTCATAGCCAATCATCTGTTCCGTTGTAAACGCGCGGGCTGGCGACTTGCTCTCTACTTCAATCAGGTCGCCCGACTGGACGCGCTTGTCGAACCTCTCTCGTATCTCGGCGAAGCTCGCCTCGCCCATCGACCGTTTCAGAGAATCTCGCATCAGTTCGCGTTCGTCGGTCACAGCGTGACGTTCTAGATTCTTCTCTTGCGCGTAGTTCAGGGCCGATTCCAGGTGCTGCTGCTTCTGCGGCGGCTCTTGTTCGACTCGCCGTTCATGGGCAGCGCGGATCACCTGCTCGGGCTGCTGACCGAACTGCGCGGCCCTGTCTCGGTGCTGTTGCTGCATCTCTGCGTGCGTGATGGTCGGCAGTTTGTCGTCACGCGTCTTATACGCTGCGATTTGCGCCGCTCCTGCGCCTCGTACACCTTGTTGGTCGAGGTATGCCTGGATTTGCTGACTCCGTGGACTGGAGGCGTCCAGATACTCTCGCGTGTATCCTCTGATCTCCGGCTGGCCACTCTTGCCCCTTTCAATGTCATAACCCTGGCCTTTTAGCCGCAGTGCCAGCTCTGAGCGATAGATCGCAGTCGCATATTGCTGCGAGCGGTACAGTTCGCGGGGTTGCAGCGCCCGCGATTCTCCGTTCCGAGTTTCCGTTAGATTGAAGAACACGACATGACTGTGCAATTGAGGTGCGGCGTACCCGCTCACTGGTCGCGCACTATCGTGCTCGAAGCTGGCAGCTACCCATTTGCCCGTCGTTTCTGCCGGATGGTTTCCGCCGATCCGAGCCTGGACATATTTCTCCATCTCGCCAAGCGCTACCTTCACGCTTTCGCGATGCGCTTGGCGTACGCGATCGTCTCCACCAACGAGAGCAGTTAACGACACACTTTTAGGCGCGGAGAACGTTGCATCCCAGCCCGCGCGGTGATCCATCGTGCTCACCGTCTCGCCGCGTCCATTGAGGTATTCACGCGCGGTTTGGTGGCGCACTAGTTGTTCGCCCGTCACTGGGTGCTGCCCGTGCGCCAGTCTCACGAAGTGCTGTTCACGCACTTCACCTTGCAAGCTCCATTCTGTGGCGAGCTTGCCGTGCCACTCGCCGCGAATGCGGTCTCCCGCGGAGTAGTAATTCTCCTGCGCGTTAGCGAATTCCTCTTTGTGGTAGGTCTGCGCCTGGCCGGCACTCAGCGGTTTGGAAATTGTCAGCATGGCTCACTCGAAGTAGGGTTCTTGTCCGGCGGCGATGCCTTCGGAGTTCTCCGAGTCTCGCGGACTAATCTCCTGCGCCGCCACGATGCTCGGCTGAGGCGAGCGCTTCCCGATTTCGACCACACGCGGTGTGATCTCTCTTGGAATGAAGCCCGGTTCGGTTTTTACGGGAGCAAGATATGGAAAGCTGAAAGGCACTACCAGATTGTCGACTTTAAGCAATGCGTGCAAGCGCTGTAGCCCGCTGATTTCCGATGGGAGTACTAGCGGCTCCGTTCGCCTTTCATTGTGATAGCTCTTGGACTTGGCAATTGTGAGGGGCTGCGTGTTCACCGTCTCCTTAACGCGTTCCATTTCCACTTCGCCAATCGTGTCCGAGATCCACTTCGCTGCACGAGGCTCACTAGTATGCAAAAAGAGTTTGGTGGCCGGCTGGGACAGCATTGACTCAGCTTCGTGCCCGTAATGTACTTCAAGTTGGCTCCGGCCTTGGAACCCGATCACGACGGGATTCCCGGATTTGCGATTCTCTGTCAGCGCAGTGTGCAATTGCGGCAGTCGCTGCAGGCTCGCGAGCTCATCGAGCACAAACCATGCGTGGCGCAACGAGGGATCGCCCTGGTTCATCAATCGCAGCACTAACGTGTCCAGCCATAGGCTCATGAGGGGCAATAGCCGATCGCGGAATCGAGGAGTCGAGGTCAGGAATATCCAGCCACTATGCTGTCGTGCCCATTCTTCGGTTGTCCATCTTTGCTTGGTCTCACTCTCCTTTGGCAAGAGCTTCAAACTGTCAGCAACCATGTTGAGCGCACCCAATACACCACCGCGTTGTGGGCCAGCGCCGCGATAGATGAATGCCGTCAGTTCGGTGCCTTTTAAGAGACGATCTAGTTCTTCCTCGTGACTCATCCATCTGACCAGTTCCTCGGGTGTCGGTTTCAATGTGAGCAGGTGCGCGAACACCTTTCGCGGAGCTTCGACGAAGAATGTGTTTTCGTGCGGCTTGTAGGGGAACAAAGATGTGGCCAGGGTCAGCGCTTCCGCATCATGCATCACTTCATCGGATGGCGACCAATAAGGACAGCGCGCGTCCAGGGGATTCAGGATAAGATCGCCGCGGGCAGGATTGAAAAATTGCGGCGTGTGTTCGAGCGCAGGATCGTACACGATAGCCGTTTCGCCCCGCTCGGCGATCTGGGTCAGCACCTGCCGCTGTAAGACGCTCTTGCCGGCACCCGAGTCTCCCATCATCATCATGTGGCTACTTTCTAACGATCGTGGAATCGAGAGCGATTCTCGTCCCTTAGTGGTCAGGAAGCTGATTCCATCCGCTCCACTCCATTGATTGAATTTCCTGACGGTCACCATCTCAGGGCCCTTGAGCCTGCGTCCATCTTCTCCGATGTGGCGCCGTGCCCGCTTCCATGAGAATGCGAGTAAGAGCCCGAGCACAAAAACTCCCAATGCCCCGACCCGGGCAGGTCGTAGCAGATCGCCTGGCGTCTGCCCCAGGTAAATCTGCTCTGCAAGCATCCGGTTCATTTGCGCGCTTGTGTAATGCACCGTGTCCACCTTCAGAGCAACCGCTCCCGCCTGCCGCGCCTTCGCCGTGAGCGCAAAGGAGGGCCATACTTGCAAGGGGGCGGGCATCACGTCGGCGTCGGTGGCCATGCTGTGTTGCCCCTGTCGGTCCAATTTCGAGAGCACTTGGTAGGTGCCATCCGGACTGGGAAAATTCTTTGTGCTCGAATATTGAACCCAGTACCACTGCTGCAACGGCGTCCAGACCTCGACGTTTTGGTACGTGAAAACTCCTATCCCAGCTACAAAAGCAAGGACTAAAGCCACAAGAGTCGACCACACCCAATTTTTCGACAGGCCCAGCGATTCCCGTCGACCCAATAACCGATTCACTTTTCACCCCCAGTCCTGGAAGCCTTCCGTAGTTCGCCGCGCGGACCGACTGGACTATTAAAGACACTCCGAAAGAAAATGTGGGTCATCTCAACTCGCTTTGGAAACTGATGCTTGGTCCAGCCTTTCTCGTGCCTTTTTCAGCTTGTCCGAGTCAGCCCGGTCGATCAGCCGCTGCATCTCCTCGGCTGTCAGTGGTTCGCCCTTCGCTTGCTTGAAAAGTACATTCAGGAGGATCGCTCGAAGCGCCACCACCTCAGCCATAACCGCATGGGCTTCGCGCCCGGTTCCGTTCACCTTCTCCGACTGGCCGTTCGCACTGGCCAGCATCACCTCCCGGCACCATTCGCCCAGCGTCTTCGAGGCCTTCCGAGCTGCCTGCTCCAGCCGGGCGAATTCCTCTTCGCTGACCTTTGTTCCTATGGACTTGGTGCGGAGATTCGGCTTGACCATGGACTAGTGTTCCTCAACGTCACCACGACGCAATCTCTTGCGTTTTCAAATAGTTCTTCAGCCGCTGGGAAGCAGCGTTCTCAAAACCCAATCTTAACCTGACCAGTATCGGCGTCCACCCAACAACAATCAGGCACACTGTTCCCTCGGAACCTGGCTATCCAGGAACCGGCGAAACTCGGTCAGCAGCTCTGGAGCTGAGGGAAACTTGTAGTTCTCGCTGCCTGGACTCATCAGTAGTCCATCCACAAACACGTTGTGGTCGTCACCCTCCGCGGGCTCCGCCAGGGCAAACAGCATCATGGTCTCGTCCTGCTGGGAAATGTACGCCCGGTGATCTCGTCTATCCAGCAGCAGGCAATGGCAGTTCGGAAGGTCTACGCCTCTCCCCATCATCTCCTCAAGCGCAGCGCTTCCGGGTCCGGACGGGAACTTCCCATAGAGGGTGGGATATCGGTTCTCCGGCAAGTATGAGGAGATGACTGGGTGGTTGAGAAACCAAGACCACAGGCGCTGATCGGAAGGCAAATCGTCGCCGCCGTCGCTGTAGCCAAATTGAGGCGAAGCTACCGTATACCAAAACTGTAGGAACCGTAGGTCTCCCTGGTAGCCGAAAGCAGCCTCGAAGATAGGCCATATAGGAAAAAAGAGAGGCTGAGCCCCGACTAACGTGGGTGACAGAAGGTCGCGGGAAATCTCCCGGCCCATTGTGTGGGCAGCTCGCTTGGCTTCCTTCACAACATTTTGATGGGCTTTCGACGCCGCTAGCCGAGTTCTGTGTATTCCGCCCATATCTGCCTCTTGCGTCATGCAATCCTCTGCGGGCAAGGCCTCCGCAGATTAAGCTCGCGTTTGTTGCCTCTCAATCTGGACCAGTCCAGCCTTCCCACCGTTTTCTGCGCCCAAAGACACTTCTTTGCCCTTGGCGTAAATCGGATGGCGGCCGTGCGACCTATTCCAGTCGGCCAATCTCGCCGTCTGGTGGAGGTGCTCCACGATCTTCCGCCAGCGGCCTCCGTTGTAGGCGCAAAAATTGATTTCACCTTCCTGGGTCGCTATTGGGGTCGTGGAGTGGGAAATCGTCGCCAGGTCGTAGTTGGCGAGGTCTTGGAAAACCATAGGGCTGACCATCACAAGTTTCCATACGCCGTTGTAACCGTACGCCTGCTCGGACCAGTTCGGTCCGCTGCCCGCAACCCGGTAAACGCAGTCCGCCAACAAACCCCGAAGCTGGTCGATACCGAAATCTGGAGGCGCATTATCAGAATCGAAGTTGCGTACCAAGGAAAGGAGGACCATCGATTTGATAATCGCCGACTTTCTGCCAGAGTCAGCGATCTCGACGATGTCACGGACGAACTGCTCCACGTCGAAGAACCTGGCAACTGGCACGATCTCCTTTGTATGAGCGTTGACGAGAATCGGGGAGAACATCCCATGGTCGGGATGTATATCGTTGAACAGACTTCCCAGCTCAGCATTCGGGTGGAGGACGTCGCACAAGTGGGCGAATGCTCCATAGGCAGAGACGGGGAACCAGTCGCGCATCGGCTCCCAGCCGAATGAAGTTTGAGCCTGCAAATCGTATGCGATCTGAGAAACCGGATACCGCTTCGCGTAGCGCTCATCAGCGGAAATGTCTTCATCTCGACCGCAGAACATCACTGGCTGAAAGATAATCCCATGAATCCTCTCGATGTGATCTGCAACGAATCGAATGATGTCGCCGACCCCATCATTATTCAATCCGTTCACCACAGTTACCTGAAGCGTCGTTTTCATGCCGGCCGCGGCGATGTTGTCCAGAGCGCGGCGTTTGACTTCCGTATAGTTGTCGATTCCGCGGTGACTATTCTTTTCTTCGGTGACCCCGTCGAATTGCAGATAAACGCCGTGAAGCCCGGCTGCCCTCGCCCGAGCGACAAACTCTTTCTCTTTAGCAAAGCGAATTCCATTCGTCGCGACATGAAGCCGATGAAAGCCGACGCTCTTAGCGTGCTGGATTGCGTCCAGGAATATTGGTGAAAGCGTTGCTTCGCCGCCGGAGAACAGGACGTTAATTTCTCGTTGCGGTTTGAAAGACTTTGCTCTTTCAAACACAGCGGTCACATCCTTCATATCTAGTTCGTGGACGTAGCCAGCGGCGTTGGCGTCCATGTAGCAGGGCGAACAGAACATGTTGCAGCGGTTGGTGAGGTCGACGATTAAGTAAGTACCGCGTCCCGTCCTGATACTGTTTGCACCGTGATTGTGAACTAGTTCGTCGCCCGCACAATTGAAGTCCTTGCCAAAGCCTAGGGTCTCCATCCGCTTGAAAAAAGCCGAATGATTCGAAAGAACGTCTTCAAAAGGACCGTGCTTCTCACAGGCCTTCCGCATGAGAATGCGCCCTGCTTCCTCCAGGATCTCGGCCTCGATGATTCCGGGACGATCCCTGAAGTCGGCTAGACTCTCCTCACCTCTGATCACACCGTCTACTGCTTCACGATTGCAATCGGGACAGAGCGATAGTGTTCGCCTTGGAACACCGGTCGTCATTGCGACCCGCTCCCAACTTCTGGGCAGCGCACTCGGTGCCCAAGACGGTTGAGGCAATTTGCCGAGCGGCATGAGTGAATTGATGTTTCTACCGATGGACCACGCGGCGTTCGAGATCGATCGAAAAAGATTGGCTGTTTGGACAGACATCAGACACCTCCAGTGGGGATTCGCTCAAAGGCGGTAACACGGAGAACTGCAACAGCATGGGATGACCCTGCAGAGGAAGTGGTTGTTTTATTCTACATCGGACTTAACCCGCGCTTCGACGAATTTGATGCGCTTACCCCCATTTATTCTGTGGGCAACACAGCCTCGCTAAGAGCGACAACATCGAATGACGCTGGACATCCCAAGCGAGCGAGTGCACGCAGGGCGAGCGCCCACGGACGCTACTGCCAGCGCAAAACGTGGTGCGGGCGGAGGGACTTGAACCCTCATGGGCCGTTTAAGCCCTGCGGATTTTCATACCGTCTACGGCTTTCGCCGCCCGAACGTGACATCCCTTGGAGCTCACGCCGGTTTGCGGTCTGGACTATCCCTTCACCCTCCTCCGGAAAACTCCGAAGCTTAGGTGCTGCCCGTCTAGTCTCTACACCTTCCCGGCTGTTGTCTCTCCGGGCTTGGCTCGGGATTGCCATTTGAGGTTTCCCCGAATTTGAGCAGTTCTGCATCGCCGGTTTCCCAGACGAGCACTCAAGTTTTCCTTAAGTCCGCTGCGTATGCCATTCCGCCACGCCCGCGCGCGGCTGTCTTATTCATGATAGGGCACGTTGCCCAATTTTACACATCCGCTTCCTCGTCACCAGTTTGCGTTTGCGTGGGAGTCTCGGCGGCCTAGGGGATTCCATGGCTAACTTGGCTGCTGTCGTCCAGCACTTAATGAAAGAACGGAATCAGGCGGCAAGGGGAGTCGAGCACGATCTGACCGACTTGGAGCCCGCGGTGTTTGCCCAGGACCACTGGGTGCTCAATTCTCATCTGGCGATTGACGCCGGTTTGCGTCTCGAAGCGCAGACAATTACTTACACCAGCCGCGCGGCCCCACGCACGGGTTTCGAGTGGACCCCTGACGTGGGGAAAACGGTGGTTCGCGGCGGCATCGGCGTCTTTTACGATTCCGTCCCGCTTGATGTTTATGCGTTCAGCGGTTATCCCGAGCAGACGATCACGACCTACAACTTGCTGGGGGTCCCGGTGGGGCCGCCGGTGCAATACATCAACCTAACCGCGCAGGCGGCGCAGTCGAACTTTCCTTTTATCGATAGTGCGCAGAAGCACGGCAATTTTGCCCCCTACAGCGTGGCGTGGAACGTCTCCTTCGAACGCACCATGGATCGCTTCTTGCTGCTTCGCGTGAAGTACCTGCAGAGCCGTGAACAGAATGTGGTCATGCTCCAGCCGGAAGTTGTTCAGAACCAGAATGCGTTTGTGCTCGGCGACTCCGGATCGGCACACACGCGACAAGCCGAGTTTACGGCCCGAGTCGGAGCGGCTTCCAATCGCCAGTTTTTCTTTTCCTACGTTCGGCAATATGCCTATGGCGATATCAGCGACGCCAACTCTTACCTGGGGAACTATCCCTTTCCTGTCGTGCGAAACGGTCTGATAACAAGCTTACCCAGTGAGATTCCCAATCGGTTTCTTCTTTGGGGCTCCTACGCTTTTCCAAAGAAGATCATGGTGACGCCGCATGTGGAGTTTCGCAACGGTTTTCCCTACCAGCCGACCGACGTGTTCCAACAGTACGTAGCTGCATCCTTCGGCCCGCAATATCGTTTCCCCAGATACTTCTCCCGTGACCTGCGAGTTGCGAAAGATATCCAGGTGGACTCGAAACACGCAGTGCGCTTCTCGGGTTCAATCCGTAATCTGACCAACCACTTCAATCCGCTTGAGGTGCACTCGAACATTGCCGATCCGCAGTACGGCACCTTCTTCGGGAATAACGATCGGCGAGTTGTGCTCGACTTCGACGTTTTATTTTGATGGTGCCCCCGACAAGACGCCTGGCCGTTGCGTTACATTTGGGCCACCACCATGCCTCGTAATTGTGCCCTCACCTCCAGGCGAATCAACTCAACAGAAGCCTGCTCTCGCTCATCGGCGAGGTTTATTGGGTCGGGTCGGCTCCCCATCAACGCCCAGCGGAGTGTGTTTTTGCCACTGGCGCAGCAGAACTCCAAAATATGCTTTAGGCGTTGTGTCGGAACCGGCAGCCGAAGAGAGCATGCTCGGATTATAAGAAGAATCGCTCGCCGCCCGCCACAAACAGCAGCCATTAAACCACGGTCGTTTCTGTCGCATTCTTCGTTTCGGTCGGTTCGTGTGCTATCTATCGGTGAGAAGCTTTGAACACCGGCGATGAGGATTGGCCAAACACGTAGTGCCAGCCTTCCGAGGTTCGCAGGTAGGTATCGCTGAACCAGACCGTTTTGTCGAACGGCTTTCCGTTGTCTATTCCTTTCTCCGTTAACAGGGCAGTAATCACGGCGGTATCATCCCAAATACGAACTGTCTGATTGGTATCATCCTGGCGTTCGTAATGGACACGTCCACCACGCGCTTCCGCAAGCAAGTCGGCTTTGCTGTACGTTTTGCCAGAGCCGGTGACCAAAATAAAACCGTCGGGGAGAACGCGGTCCATTGTGGCAGCATCATTTTCTTTGACGGCCAACTGATAATGAGTGTCGAGGGCAGCGATAATCTTTTTATCGTCGGCAACGGGCGTTGCGCTCATTGCGATCGTTGTGGGGCGGAAGACCAGATCGAACCATGGATTCCAAGTTTTCCCGTTATCCCTTGATGTGGCAGCGGTCTCGTGAACTTCTCCGTTCACAGGCTTCCACCAGCCGCGAACGAGAGTGTGTTTTGTGTGATCTTCGCCACTCAAAATCATCTCGCCGGCGTCCAATTTTCCTTCGATCTGAAGCAACTCGCCGCGATTGGTCACCCAGGTCTGGTGCCAGACATTTCTTGCGGTATCGTAGATAGTGAAACTCTGACCTTTGTGTCCATCTGTGCCTTGGTAATCTTCCCGCAGGACGCAGCCATCGAGAATGACGTCGACTTTGGCGTGGGCGACCTGGATCGGGCTGCCCACATCAAACACATCCCAATCTCCCGCCCAGAAGTCGAACTGCCGATACGTGGGAGCGGCGCAATGAGGTGGATCGACGGGTTCTGCCGCGTGGGCATGACTTGGCAGGTTATTCGGTGCTAGTAGGACGGCTACGAAGAAGATGGAGATCTTGAAATTCTCAATCAAACTCATTCAATACTGTCTCCGCTGGATCGGGTTGAAGAACTGAACAACCTGGTATCGGCAAGTCTTTAACGCGAACGTGCGAAGTTCTGGTCCGCCCGAAGAGATTGTCATAGCCATCTAGTGAGGCACTTCGGACACTCGACGCAATGGCGAAACCGGGGTGTCATGATAAATATTAACCAGCCTAGATTTGTTCGCTAAATCGAGGGAAACGAAAGCAGGTAACTTCTCAGCGCTCGGTCGCGCGCGGCCTGCAACGTGAGGCTGCGCGCTCCAAGGTAAGTGTTTTTCAGGTCGGGCGGCGGTCATTTTGTCTCCGCACCCTCAAGCATCATGCGAGTGAAGACCGGAAGCTGCTTTCGCATACGTTCGGTGAGAACCACCTGACGGGGATTGGCTTCTGCTTTGGCCGTGGCCGCGATGTCGGGATTGCCGCTGCCGTCGAACACCGGAACCGCGAGGAAACCCACTGTTTGGTTCGTGGTTGTGTCGATTGCGCTTCCGGTGATTTCGCCGGCATCGTTGATGCCCTGAGCCAGGGTTAGATAGAGAGAAGTGGGCTGAATGACGAGTTTATTCAGGTCGCTCAATGTATTGTCTTGCCAGAGAGTGGCGCGGAAAGTACCCGTGTTTACGTTGAACGAGTTTCCCACAACCTGACCTTTCTCGTTGATGTCGAAGGCGGCGTTGTTCGTGTCTGTGCCGTAGGGAGGAATCTCCTGCATCTTCTCGGTCTTCGTCCAGATGAAGGCGGCCGGATTTTCCGCGGCATTTTCGTCCCCAGAGATATTTCCAAAACCGACTACTTGGGCGTGGTTATTAATCGCGAAGGGAGTGTTCCAGGCGTGGCCTCCGATATTTCCCAGATCAGTGGGTATGCCGTTTTCCCAGAGCAAAGCGTGCTCTGCACTCGCTCCTCCGACGGCATTCGAGCAGAGACCAGAGATCCCGACGACTTGACCCCTGTCGTTGATAGCAGTCGCAGCCGAATCTGGATCGGGAGAGAGCGGCGGAAGTTGCGTGATCTGGTTTAGGCGGGGTCCCCAAATGACAGCCTCAAACTGGAGGAATTGGCTGACCGGGGGAGCATTGTTACAGGTTGGATCGCGAACGCCATTTTCTGCCCATCCGACCACTTGCCCTTTGTTATTGACCCCAGCAGCATAACTGTCAATCCCACCGGGAAAAGGCGGAAGAGCGGTCATCACGCCATCTTGCCACGCAAAACCGTTACATACGTAGCCATCGGGACCAAAGAAAAAGGCTGAGCAACTCCAAGCCTCGCCCAACGGATTCTGTTCCGCAGTCTCGGCAATGCCGACAATCTCGCCTTTGGTGCTATGGTTTGGCCAGGAGACGTTGCTGTTGGGTCCACCTAGAGTGCCGAGATCCATGGGTACTCCGACCCAGAGCACAGCGTGCACGCTGGTATTGCTCGCCAGATTGTCGCCGCCAGAGATCCAGCCCAGGTTGTTAATTGCGACAGGCTCTGGAACGCCGCCGAGCGGCGCGGTTCCCAGATTGAACACATAGTACTTGGGCTGATGTTTGTTTCCCTGCGCTTCAACGACTTGAACGGAGATCGTTAGCGCTGCGAATAGGGTCACTGTAGTTAAATACGTCGATTTCCTGGAATGCATATTTCCTCCATTTGGGGTCTGCTTCCCGGTGGGTGCTTTTTTACTGGTCGCCGCCTCGCTTCCAGCGAAGGAGCACAAACCCTTCAGCGCACACTATCGGAATGGATGCGCAAATGTTGGACGGTTGCGGACATCGCTCTCGAAAACCTGGACGCTTGCGGACGTTGCTCTCAACATCGGCATCAATATCACGAAGACACCACCACAGCATCAAACCCAGAGTCAATTGTTCGCCGCGTAGGCAGCACCGCCAGTAGTCGCAGCAGCGGCTTCGACAGCTCGAGAGCGCAGTCCGAAAGCGTCCAGTTTTTCGCTCGGATCGGGACTATGATCGCTTGAGAAGAAATGGAACTGGATTGGCAAATCTGTTCGCGAGCCCGGGTGACGCGCGACGCGCGTTTCGACGGCAAGTTCTTTATTGGTGTGTTCACCAGCGGAGTCTATTGCCGCTCCATTTGTCCTGCACCTCCAGCAAAAGAGAAGAACGTTCGTTACTTTCCGACCGCCGCCGCAGCGGCGGCGGCAGGCTTCCGCCCCTGCTTGCGTTGTCGTCCCGAATGCTCACCCGGAACTCCAGCTTGGTTGGGGACTCCAAATACAGTTTCGCGCGGCTTGCGCCTGATCAGCGAAAGCGGTTTGGATGACGGGGGAGTAGAAGCGCTCGCCGAACGCCTTGGCATTGGTTCCCGTCACCTTCGTCGTCTGTTTCTTCAACACCTGGGGGCAACGCCGAGCGCGGTTGCTAAGACGCTCCAAATGCATTTTGCGAAGAAGCTTATCGACGAGACCAATTTGCGCATGAGTGATGTTGCACTGGCTTCGGGTTTCGGCTGCGTTCGAAGATTTAATGCCGGCGTCCGCAAGGTCTATCATCGAACTCCAACTCAAATCCGGCGTCTAGCACGGCAGAGGGTTGTGCAACCGGAGAATCAATATTTGTTCAGGCTTCGTTTCCGTCCACCTTACGACTGGAAGGGGATGTTGGCCTTTCTGGCGCCTCGGGCCACGCCCGGCGTGGAAGCAGTGGTCAACGGAATCTATCGGCGTTCAATTTCATTGAACGGCAATGATGGCTACTTTGAGGTCTCGCTGGATGAGGGCAGCAATGTGCTAGTAGTGCGCCTGCAGTTTGGCGACCCACGCTCACTCTTCTTTGTCACCGAACGAATCCGTACCATGTTCGATCTGAATGCGGATTGGGCGACCATCGTACAAAGTCTTAAAACCGACCCTGTGCTGGCAACATACGTTGATTCTGGTCCGGGGCTGCGGGTACCGGGGTGCTGGAATGGTTTCGAACTCGCAATGCGGGCGATTCTCGGTCAGCAGATCACGGTGAAGGGCGCAACCCTTCTGGCTGGTCGAATGGTGAGCAGCTTTGGGAAGCCGTTCTCCTCGGCCAATGGTCTCACACATCTATTTCCTACGCCCGAGGTGCTTGCCGACGCCAAACTTACCCGCATTGGACTGACTGGAGCTCGAGCCGAGACCATCCGGGCTCTCGCTCAGGCTGTGTGCGATGGACGGATCAGTTTCGAAAGTGTCGTGGATTCAAATGCTTTCTTGAATCGGTTGTGCGAAATTCCAGGGATTGGAAAATGGACGGCACAGTACGTGGCTATGCGAGCGCTCGGCGAACCCGACGCGTTTCCCTCTGGCGATCTAGGCCTTTTGCGGGCCATGGCGCTAGAGAACTCTCGTGAACTGGAGTACCAGGCCGAAACCTGGAGGCCATGGCGTGCGTACGCGGCCATGTACCTCTGGAGAATGGCAAGCCAGTGTGTGCCCCGTAGGAATAAACTGACCTCTTCCAGTATCCAGAACGGAGCCACGGGAAAGCCAGCAAGTGTGCTGACCAGCCGCCTTATCTGAAAAGATTAAGCGACCTGTCCCACTACGAGAGCTTTTGCTTCAAAGAAAAGAGTTTGTCAGGAGCACCTATGACTCGCGAAGCCAGATTGTTATCGGGAATCATCCTCATAACAGTGCCTACAATTCAGTACGGTGGGTATTTTCTTTTGACGTCACTGGTGAATAGGGGCAGCGGATATATGGAGAATCCTTTGCGCCAAAATTTCTTTCGCGCGGGACACGCCCACGCAGGAGTGATTGTGATTCTTTCGTTGGTTTGCCAGATGCTTGCGGACGCCACGATTCTTCCCTCACCGCTGATCTGGTTCGTTCGAATCGGTGTGCCGCTTTCTGCGATTCTTGTCTCCGCTGGATTCTTTTTCTCTATGCTGCCACCAGCCGCTACTCAACCGAGTGGCGCTATCTTTCTGATCTACGTCGGAGCTGTCATCCTTGCCTTATCGGTCCTCACTTTAGCCGTAGGCTTGCTTAGAGTTCCTCGTCACCCCTAGTATCGGATTGTCTGGGTCTCCACTGGGCGCAATTCGATGTAGGTTTCTGGTCCACAGTCGATAGTGCACTGTGTTACGCGAACAATATGGTGGTACCTGCATCTGAAATGCGAGTCTAGGGCCGACATTGTTATGCAATCATGTGACTAAATCTCGGTGCGGCTTTAATCGGTCGGCTGCTGAACTGCGCCCACCCGTTGCCGCGTGCAATGTACCGGCCCTGCCCAGACCAAAAGGCGGCATGTTCACATACACACTCTCGTACGTTCCGTGAGAAGCCAGATAAGTTTCATGCCATATGCCAACAGAGCCGTCCGTGCCGATGGCCTTGTTGAAGGATTGCCAGGCGGGCAGATGTTCGGCCTGCCTGTTCTTGGCGTAGGCCAAGAGTTGCGGCATCGAGCGCCAGTATTGAACTACAATGATGGTGCGAGCGAACCAGGTCTCCGCGTGAAGAAATCCCAACTCGGGATGGTGTTCAAGCTCCTTAATCATTCGGGGCATCGCCCGCGCAAAGGGGCAACCACTTGTGCAGCTTCAGAAGGTTGTTGACGCGTAGGCCAATAAGAAAGACGACGAAATCGCCTTCGAGGGTAGCGGTCAGTCGTTCTCGGCGAATCATAATTTGTTCCTTTCGTGTTGTGCGTGCCGGGTAATTCATTCTGCGTAGCTGTCAGAATAGTCAAGCGCTATTTGAAGCGGACGGAGTACCGCGAAACTCTCTTGTTTGCACAGGGCAGGGCTGATAAGAAGAAAGCATGCGTGGAAAAGACGAGCAGCAGTTGGATGTGTTTAGCTACGTAATCCCTGGACAGCATTCTTACGTCGAGCCGTCGTGTCTCCGCAGCCTGCTAGCATCGCCGCATATAATGCTTTCCTTCGCGTCACGTTTTCCTGATCAGCCGTTTGTCTCGTCTTAGCTTCCCTGGCGGAAATAAGTCCAGCATCATCCGTACGATTTGTGGAAATCCCTTGCGCGAGTCGGGATCTCGCAGTCCTCTGGCAACAAATCCAACCCATACCAGGTAGATCAGTTCGACGTGAGGGGCACGGCCAATGATGGTCTTCAGCAGGTGGATTCTTTTCCTCTCAGCCCGATTAACCCGCTGCGCCACCACCGGCGACACCGAAGCCCAGGTGAACATCGCTGCGTCGGATGGCAAAATTCCTTCTTCGCCCAGTGGCACCCGTGCCACCATCAACCGCAACAGCATGCGTAGCGCCTCCCGGCCCCGCCTACCGTTGAGCCGCGGAATGATGTCTTTCAGCAACTCTTCTTCCCACTCGCGCAAAAGAAGATCGAGAAGTTCTTCGCGGTCCTTGAAATGCCAGTAGAAGCTCCCTTTGGTCACCCGCAGGTTCCTCGCCAACTTCTCTACCCGCACCGCTTCCACTCCACCTGTTAACAGCCCCAGCCGCGCCGCCTTCAGCCAGTCGTTTCTGCTTAAGTCTTTTTCCATAAGTGCCCCGTATGGTAATGCAAAAGTTCAAATTGTGTCAATACGGCACCGTATGGGGTTGAATGCGGTAGCGTAATTGACAAGACCTCAAAACAAGTTGTAACATACGGTACCGTATGGCAGAAGCTAGAGGAAAAAAGAATGGCGAAGAGCCGTCCGCCCGACTGGCCTTACGGAGCGGCAGTCCGGACGAGATACGCGTGGAACGCCTTGTTCGCGTTTTGCGCGTCACCAAAGGAGCCTCAACATCTTCGCGCGTTGGGGTTTGTGGCCAGAGGCAGGCGTGAGAAAGCGATTCCCGCAGATCGCGACGATTCTAGGCCTGTTCGCGCCGGGAAAAACAAAAACGAGAATCCGGCCGGTTCGAAAGGCCTGACCTGAAGGTGGTTTATGGATAGAGGGGCGAACCAGACCGATGTAATTTTGCCCCTCGCTCTTGTCGGGTTGTTTCTACTGACCGCGACGGCAGCGGCAAAGCAGCCGGGCGAGGGCAAGACGCAAGCAGGGATTCCGCTGCCAAGTTCTGTTTATGTGAAGATGCAGGATGAAGTGGAGATTGCAATCTCTGTCCATTTGCCACGGGATCTGAAAGCGAATGAGCGCGTCCCAGTGCTAATGCGAACTACCCGCTACTGGCGCGAGCCGGAGAAAAGCTGGATGCTGAAGGTGCTGCTGGGCATGCATCTGGTACCTTCCCATCTTGTTGTAGATCCACAGGTCAAATACTTCAATGCGCGTCGCTTCGCAGTGCTGCTGGTGGATGCCCGCGGCAGTGGGGCGTCAGGCGGTCGCCGCGCCATGGAGTACTCTCCCGCTGAAGTCGACGACATGGGAGAAATTGCCGCTTGGGCCGCCGTGCAGCCGTGGTCCAATGGCCACGTCGGTACGTTTGGAATCTCCTACGAGGGGAACACAGCAGAACTTGCAGCGGTCCCCAACCAGGCTGCGATACGCGCCGTGATGCCGCTTTACGATACTTTTGATAACACGGAGGACGAAGGAGAGAGAGGAGTCGCGCTTAAGTCGCTCCTGCGCGAGTGGAGCGATGTGGTCGCCGCCCTTGACCGCGATGACGTATGCGGCGGGTTGGAAGTGAAAGGATTGCGTTGCTGGATCGTTCGCGGGATGATCCCCGGCGTGCGTCCGGTGGATGGAGACACGCACGAAAAGCATCTGAAGGAATTGCTCCAGCAGCACCACAACCCAAACTACATTGATGCCATCAACAAGATGGAGTTCTACGACGATACGCTGACCACCGACGCCGGTACGTTTAGTCTAGGAGATGTCAGCCCTTCCGGATTGCGCGCGAAGATTGAAGCGTCGAGAGTTCCCATGATGGCTTGGGAGGGATGGCTTGACGGAGGCGATTCCGACGGAACTCTGATTCGCTACCAGACGTTTTCGAACCCGCAGGTGGCGGTGATCGGTCCGCTATCTCATGGCGGTGAATTCAATATCGATCCATTCGCCTCGAAGCATAAGCCCCCGATCCCCGCGACCGAAGAGCAGTTCAAGATGGAATCCGATTTCTTCGACGGCGCGCTACGGAATGAGGGGTCGGAACCGATCGAGTCGTTCATTCAGTACTACACTATGGGCGAAGGAAAATGGCACACGACCAAGACCTGGCCACCGGCCGGAATCTCGCCGGAGCGCCTGTACTTTGGAGACGACCACGTTCTGAGCCCAGCCGCACCTTCGGAAACAAGCGCCAGCGACTCCTACACTGTCGATTTTACGGCCTCCACCGGCAAGCAGACCCGATGGCACACAGGATTTGGGGGAGGCGATGTCGTGTATCCAGACCGTGCGGATCAGGACAGAAAGCTCCTCATCTACACCGGTGCCCCACTCGAGGCCGATGTCGAGATCACGGGTTCACCAGTCGTGACCCTAGAAATGTCATCAACCACCAGCGACGGGGCCCTTCACGCCTACCTTGAGGATGTGTCACCCGAAGGACGGGTCACCTACGTCGATGAGGGGATCTTTCGAGTGATCGATCGGAAGGAAGTTGACCCGAAGAGCCTTCCCTATAAACCACTGGGACCGGCCCACAGCTTCCTGCGAAAAGACGCGGAGCCGTTGATACCGGGCGAAGCCGCGAGGATTCGTTTTGCGCTGTATTCCACATCCGTGCTGCTGCGAAAGGGGCACCGGATTCGGGTGGCGCTGGCAGGCGCGGACGCGGGCCTGTTCCAGCGGTACCCGTCGGAGGGGACGTCAACATGGACGATTTATCGAGAGGCGCAAGGGGCGTCATTCATTGACCTCCCCATGAAGCGTAACCGCGCGACGTCAGAATAACAGGACGTGGAATTCGACTTTGGTTGGACAAAGGAGCTGTGTCATGACGCCTTTTAAAAGCTGGACCTGCCCTGCAGGAGTAATTTTGTGTGCAGCCATCGCGCTATGCCACGCCGTCGCGGCGCAGGTCAGCAGCGATGCATCTAGAGACACGACCGCCGAACAAGCGCGAATCGCATTCGCCCATGCTCTGCCTCGGATGGATGGCAGCCATCTTAGGGTAACGATTGTCGAGGTCCGCTACGGTCCTGGCGAATCTTCCCCGCCTCACAGTCATCCGTGCCCGGTCATCGGCTATGTCATCGAAGGAGCGGTCCGAACGCAGGTGAAGGGCCAACCCGAGGCCACCTACAAAACTGGCGCGAGTTTCTACGAGGCACCCAACGGCGTTCATGTGATCTCGTCTAACGCCAGCGACAAAAAGCCAGCAAAGTTCATTGCGTATTTCGTTTGCGATCACGACACACCACTGAGTGTGGCGCCGCCGGGGACTCCGGTGACTGGAGGAAAACCGTGAGCGATACACCGTTGGCCAAATCAGAAGAAGTGTCCCATGATGTAGCCAAGAGTATGCATGGCGTAAGTTTCGAGCGGTTGGCAATTCTTTACGCTCGCGTTGCGCTTGGCGGCGCTTTCCTGTCAGCTGTCGCCGACCGCTTCGGCCTCTGGGGCAAGTATGGCGGTTGGGGGAATTTCGCTACCTTCACGCAGTACACAGCGCAAGTCAACTCCTTTATGCCGGCGTTCATCATCCCCTTTCTCGCCTGGGCGGCAACTGCGGCCGAACTCACGCTTGGCATCACTCTAATTATCGGCATCTGGCCCCGCTGGGTAGCCTTCGGCGCGGCAACGCTGCTTTTCCTGTTCGGTACAGCGATGGCCATTTCGTTTGGCCCTAAGTCTCCGTTGGATTACTCAGTGTTTTCCGCATCCGCGGGAGCGCTCTTGCTCGCCCTTCATCAATCGGGGCGAGACCGGAGGAAAGCATGAAGACTTCGAGCAGGTTTCCCATGAAATGTCTCCCCAGACTGCCGCTGGCCGCTACGCTCGCCCTCTTAGTGAGGCGCATCAGTGAGAACGCGCCATAGCCCGCCACGCGAATGGCGATCCCGGTCTGTGCGTTCGACAGTTCATTACCGACTTTTGAAGGAGAACTCAGAACGATGACATTCCAAGCGTACCTCGACAACATCAAAGCAAAGACCGGCAAGACTTCTGCAGACTTCGAAAAGATTGCGAAACAGAAGGGCTTGCTTGAGCCGGGCGTGAAGGCCGGGCAAATTGTCGCCTGGCTGAAGAAGGATTTTGAATTGGGCCATGGTCACGCGATGGCGATCTATGCTGTACTCAAACCTCTAATTCCGCCCAAGCAAACCAAGAGTTTGAAAAAACAGAAATGACAGAGTTGCGCCTGCTAAAAGCGGAACAATCTAGGATGGTAGGCCCTTGGGACCACCTTCCACGGCTTTCAGCCGGCGCTCCAAGTAACGTCGCTCACTTTCATTGCTGACAAGAGACAATGCCCGGCGATAGCTCTGGGCGGCCTCTTCGAGAGCTCCCATTCTACGGAGCAAGTCAGCGCGAGCAGCGTGCAGCAGGTGATAGTTTTCGAGATGGTTACCCTCCGCCACCTCGTCAATCAGCGCCAGACCCGCATTGGGACCTTTCGCCATGGCCACAGCAACGGCGCGGTTCAGGAAGATGATCGGAGACGGCTGCGTGCGCTCGAGAATGTCGTACAGTAGGACAATTCGCTGCCAATCTGTGTCCTCAGCGCGTTCGGCGCGACAGTGTTCGGCCGCAATCGCTGCCTGCAGAGCATACGGACCTGGCCCTTGAACGAGGGCTTCCCTCGCCAGCGGCAGCGCCTCTCGAATTTGTTCATGGTTCCATCGGCTGCGATCCTGATCTTCCAGCGTGACCACGTCACCGGCGGCATCCAGCCGCGCATCGCGGCGCGCATCGTGCAGGAGCATCAGGGCAAGCAGGCCCGTCGCTTCCGCCGGCGGACGAGGCTGAAGTAAATCCCTGACCAACCTCGCCAATCGAATGGCTTCCGCGCACAAATCCATCCGCACCAATTTATCGCCCCTCGTAGCCGCATAGCCCTCGCTGAAGACCAGGTAGGTCGACGTCAGCATCGCGTCGAGCCTCGCCGGCATATCTTTCATCTCAGGCACGACGTATGGAATACCCGCATCGCGGATCTTGCGTTTGGCGCGGACCAGGCGCTGCGCCATAGTCGCCTCGGGTACCAGAAAAGCCCGGGCAATCTCGTCGGTTTCCAAGCCGCACAAGGTGCGCAAGGTCAGAGCGATCTGCGCTTCGGCAGCAAGCGCAGGATGGCAGCATGTGAAAATCAGCCGAAGACGCTCATCTGGAATCTCACCTACGTCATAGTCCGGCTCCTCGGATTCCTGCATAAACCCGGAATGGACGTACTGCTGAAGCTTTTCTGGGTAGTTCGCCTGGCGGCGCAGGCGGTCGATCGCTTTATTTCGTGCGGGCTGAATAATCCACGCCGTGGGAGCCTCGGGCACGGATTCTCGCCACTGATCCGCGGCAGCGGTAAACGCCTCCTGCGCGCATTCTTCGGCTAAGTCGAAGTCGCCAATCGACTTAATGAGAGTGGCGACAACCTTCCCCCAGTCCGCGCGATAGACTGCTTCCACGGCAGCGGCAGCGTCGTTAGGCATCTCGTAGATTTTAGTTTTTCTTTCCCACTTGTGGCGTTCGGAGAATAGCGTTATATTTTTCGCTGTGGAACCCTCAAGCTGCAAGCCAAGCGTCCGAGGTGAATCATGATCCAAACTGCTTTCGGGATAAACGGCAACGATTGTACGTTCGGCGACGGCAACACAGCCGAAGAGTATGAGGCCATCGCAGTAGCGCTGCTCCGGACAGCGGAAGCGATACGTAATCGAGAAGAAGGCAGGGTGGAATGTCTGGGAAAGGATGGCAAAGTACTCGCTTCGGTGCTGATCCATCATTGTGGTCCTGAGTGCGACGAAGACGCTCTTGCTGATGCGGTTACGATTGAGGAATTCACCTGGGTTGGCAGCTCCGGTTCATCGCTGCGTGCCATTTCGCGATCAATGGTCGACGAGTACCGCCGCAAATCAAGACAGTAGAACTACACGCGGCTTTGTAAACGCAGAACCACTCTCCCGTGTCGGCTACGAAGGACTAAAGTCTCGACTTAGTGACTCTCTGATCTTCTGATCCAATTCCTCTAGGTCAAATGGCTTTTGGATCAGCGTCAGATTCCTGTCCGCCAACAATTGGTTTTCGAACAACGCATCCTCGGAATAGCCAGACATGAAGATCACGCAGATGTCGGGGTGAAGTTCGGTCACGCGCTTCGCCAGTTCAAGCCCACGGATTTGCGGCATAATCACGTCCGTGACTAAGACGTCGATCGCTCCCGGATGGCGCTTCGCAAGGGCCAGCGCTTCGCTTCCGTTCTGTGCCTCCAAAACCTTGTAGCCCTTGGAGTCGAGGAATTCGCGCAACACGCTTCTAATTGATGACTGATCTTCGGCCAGGAGCACCGTTTCCGAGCCTGTCGTTACTGGACTCGAGGCCTTCGGGGTTTTTCGTAGGCTCACCGGTTGATCCACGATCGGAAGGTAGACTCTGAAAGTCGTGCCTTCACCGGGCACACTGTCCACTTCGATCGTGCCACCGCTCTGTTTCACAATGCCGTACGCGGTAGAGAGTCCGAGGCCAGTGCCTTTGCCGATTGGCTTGGTAGTGAAGAAGGGCTCGAAAAGATGACCCTTGGTTTCAGTATCCATGCCGCAACCAGTGTCAGTCATCTCCACCATCGCATACGGGACTGAATGGCTCGTTACCGACGCTTCCGATTGAGGTCTGGAGACTCGTGCCGTCCTTATTTTCAGGGCTCCTCCTGAGGGCATCGCGTCACACGCGTTTACAGCCAGATTCATGATCACTTGCTCAATTTTACCCGGGTCGACCTTGACAGGCAGTGGTTGAGAACTGGGTATCACCATCAACTGGATCTGATCCGAGGGAAGAGTGGAGAGCATCCCCTTCACTTCACGGAGCAATTCATTCAGGTCCAGTACTTGGAGCATCAGCACCTGCTTCCGGCCAAACGCCAACAATTGCTTGGTGAGCGCTGCCGCCCTTTCGGCAGCAGTTCGAACCGTCTCAATGCCCTCCAGGAGTTGTGGGTGGTTGGAAAAATTCTTAATTCTCGCCGCCTGCGTGAGAATCACCATCAGAAGATTATTAAAATCGTGAGCGATTCCCCCGGCCAACCGCCCGACCAGTTCCATCTTCTGAGCCTGACGCACTTCTTCTTCAAGACGCTTGCGTTCGGTGATATCCCGGAAGATACCCTGAACTATCTTCTTCCCTTCAAACTCCGTCAGGCTGGTGTTGACCTCGACGGCAATCGTATGTCCGTCGGAATGAATCAGGTGCAGCTCTTTGCCGGCGACAGCTGTGCCCTTGAAGGTCCTATCCAAAATTTCGTCATATTCTGTGCGGTCACATTCAAGAACAATCTCCTCACCGCGAATGCCCACGATCGCTCGCAGTGGCCGCCCGAGGAGTTTGCTGCTTTGTTGGTTGGCTTGCACGATAACCTTTGTTTCCGCGTACAGCACCAGAATCGCGTCGTTGGCAGTGTCGATGAGATGCTTGTAGCGTTCTTCAGTCTGGCGAATGTGCCGCAACATAAAGAAGGTGAACAAGAGCCCCGCGATTACGGACGTGACAGTCGCCCCGAATGTAATTATGAGGAATGATCCTTTTGCCTGGCGTGCTCCTGCCCCCAACGCATAGGAGAACCTATCTTCCAGTGGGGTAAGCTGATTCCCGACTACGTCCACCTGTCGAGCAATCTCTGCGATCCTAAGAGGATCGGGTCTTCCGGAAGAGATCTCGTCGTGCAACTTATCGCCCAGCTTCTCAAGTCGATCGATGAGAACATCGGCCTGCGCCCAGATCTCTACGGCTTCAGACATGTATGTGGAATGACGAAAGCGTCGGAACAAAGTCGCCATTCCTTCCACGTCTTGTGGACTATTGCGACCCTGGAGGAAACCGTTGCGGACAATGCCCGTGTCGGGAACAGGTTTTTCGAGTTCCAGTCGGGCTTGTCTGTCTCCCAGCGGTACCAGGAGAGCCGACCGATAATTCTGATAGTCCCCGTCGGAATGCGAAATCGAATACCGCAGCAGGTCGTGGACGGCTTGCTTCTGAGCCTTCGACCAAAGTCCCTCTCCACCGACATACGCCCTCGCAGCGGAGAGATTCTCGATGGTTGTGTAGCTCAGGCCCAGCAGGCTGATCACAATCGCCAGAAAAAGCCACAGAACTATGACGAGCTTCTTCGAGACCGGCAAATCAAGGAACAGTTTGTGAGCGACAGACACGACTTCTGCTCCGATTACTGAACTCTGCCGGAAAGCCTCGCCTCTAGGATTGCTACCGCAACTCCCACCTTCATGAAGAAAATCTCCGCCGAGATGGGATCGGTATCCATGGGAATCGTCGCGCGATAAGCTCGCAACTTTGTCCAACTCTCGATTGACCGCTCTTTCGGCGCCCGCACTGTCGCTAGGTAAGCGTCGAGCTGATCCGTCAAATCCTCGAGGCCGAGCTCTACAACTTGTTCGTAAATCTGCCGGTGACATGCAAGCATTGCCTGATCAGCAACCTCCGCCGAGAACCTTGGAGCCACCTCGGGATGGTAGTAATGACCGGAGTTGTTGTCGCGTAATGTCGCCAGGAAGATCAGACGGGAGAGATCGTTCGGCAAAGATATGGTGAGCGCGCGCAGAATATCAGCCGTCACGGCACTCAGGCGGCACTCTCCATTCGCAGTCGGTTCAAGAGCGTTAGGAGCAAGAAGTTCATCCCTCACATCGTTATAGATTGGCTTTTCGCGGAGGTCCTCATCGATCAGATCTCCCACGCTCGTCAGAATTTGCGCTGAGACGAAGACCTGGACCTGCTGAGGAATCCCAATACTTAGCCCTCGAAGGACTCCTAGCGCAACGCGCCCGGCTGCGCAAACTCCCAACACCGACACATTCTTCAGCTGGGACATGAATGATCGAAGAGAGCGTGAAAAGCTGCCAAAGTAATCGGCATGGTGCCGCAGCTGTCGAATAAGCGCGGAGCTAGTGACTTGCAGCGATAGACGGGCCAGGCGTTGTTGTTGCGCTCCGAACGAACTGACGACATCGGCGGGGGCGTTGGCGGCGACGAACCTGAAACTGCTTGTGTTCAGAACGCTGCGACAAACCTTTCGGACCGCAGGCATCGGATCAGGGTCCAGTCGATGGGTGCGCGGATAGTAGTCGACTGTCATGGTCGGTCTCTCGCTATTTGAGATTGAACTGCTTAACTTCATTTGGAACGGACATCACGTCTTCGGCAAGATTTACGCTCAGCCTTCCTGCCTCACCTCAGTTACGAAATACGGGGAGTAATTATGCCACCCGGGTAGATTCTTGTCAGTCGGATTGAAAAGATTCATATCCGTCTCAAAGCATCCTAGGATGCAGGGATTTGAGTGTCGATTCGCGCACTGTCGGTGTACTCACCGGGCTCATCCGTTAATCGCGGCATTCTGTCTTGAGACTGCCATATTCTGCGGTATGCCTCGCACCTAAGTATCAACTCCTCATGCTTTCCGGAATCGACGACCGCCCCCTCGTCTACCACCAGAATTCTGTCCGCCCACAGGATTGTCGCTGGGCGGTGCGAAATCACTACCAGCGTCCGAGCCTGGCGAAAGAGTTCCAGTCCCTGAAGCAATCCGGCGGCGGCAGGTCCGTCGAGGGCGCTCGTGATCTCGTCGACAATCAGAATTCTCGGTTGTTGCAGAAGAGTTCTCGCCAATGCCAGCCTCTTCTTCTCTCCTCCTGAAAGCCGGCCTCCGAGTGGCCCTAGTGGTTCGTCGAGGCCCCTCGGCAGCGTCAGGAGGACCCTGTCCAACTGCGCAAGAGCGGCGACTGTGTCCAAGTCTTTGTCGGTCGCTCTTGGATTCCCGTACAAAAGATTTTCTCTGATCGTTTCGTCAAAAAGGATTGGATCCTGTGGAACCAGGGTCAGGAAAGCGCGAAGGCTTCGGCGGCCGACCCGCTGAATGTCCTGCCCGCCCAACAGAATCGAGCCCGCGTTTGGTTCGTACAATCGAGCCGCCAAAAGGCCAATCGTGCTTTTCCCGGAGCCATTCAGACCCACGACGGCCACAGTCTCGCCCGCTTCAATCCGAAAGCTCATATCCCGCAAAACCGGGCGGCTCTCGTCGTAGCAGAACCATACGGAGCGGAATTCCAATTCGGGCTTGATGTCGCTCCGAAGAGGTGTCTGGGGCTTTCGCTCCGCAATTTGTGGATCGCCGTCCGTAATTTCGAGAATGCGACGGATGCTGGCGCCGACGCGCTGCAGTCGCGACTGAAGGTCAATGGCAATGCTGACGGGTGCGAACAGGCGGAAGACATAGCCGTAGAAAGCCACGAGCCCACCCACGGTCAAAGCGCTTCGAGTTACTTCGTAGCCTCCGTAGCCGAGGATCAGCCCCATGCCAAGAACGATGACCGAAATGGAGGCTCCGCTAAAAGACATTTCGGTGGCTCGCTGCCTGATCTGTAATTTTGCTCCTTCAGCCGCGAGGCGAGCAAACTTCCTGCCTTGTGTGCCGGTACGATTCAGCAATTGCAACTGCTGCATCCCTGCCAAGTGTTCCTGCAAGAACGCGCCGATCTTTCCCAACTGATTCTGAACGCTGTCCGCCGCTCCTTTTAACCTGATCGCATATCTGCGTTTTAGCACGTAGAAGGCCGGGAGGAGTGGGACGATTACCAAGGTCAAGCGCCAATTCAGGATTCCCATGGTCACCAGAACCATTACGCCCATGATTACCATCCTAATGACTAAGGGAAAAATGTCTCCGCTTAATTCCGCTACGCGGTCAACGTCTTGCTCGATCCGATAGAGTGTTTCTCCAACCTGGGCGTTCCCGTGATATCGCGCTGGCAAGGTTTGGATTCGCCGCAGCAGCGACACCCGAATTCGAAAGACCATCTTTTGAGTGACGACGCAGCTGATGAACGAGGATAAGTAACTCACGATCACGCTTCCCAAATACACGGCGCAAAAGATCAGCGTGCCTAACAGAACGAGGCGGAGATCCCGTTTCGGAAGAGCAACATCGATCAACCACCTTACGATCAAGGGATCGAGGAGAGAAAGTCCACTGCCTAGAACCATGCTGATCAGATTTACGGTTAGCAGCGACAGCACAGGGCGCGCCTGTCGCCCAAGCCAGTTCAACTCAGAAGACACAAATTTCCCTCTTTGTCCTTCGCGTTCACTACCTAGCGCCATTTGGAAGAAACGGAACAAATATTTTTTCGGTGCTTCAATTTCGACACGGCGGTCGAGGCACCCGCCTCTGTTACCACGCCTTCACGTGCCCGTAACCTATTGCATCTCAGCGGGTAAGGAGGAGCGGCCCTCGCGTCCAGCTATAGCGCTGACGCGACCCGCCTGGCCGCGACTGCCTCCGCCGTGCACGAATTCCTGCACGCATTGGAGAACCTGTCCAACCGGTGTGCGCCAGTTTGAATAGGGAAAACACATCTCTCAAGTCTTAAGGCTGGATGTTTGGCGAAGCGAATCTCAAGCGACCCAAGAACTTAGAGTTGATGATCAAGGCGTCTTGTTCGTTGATCCGCCAACTTCGCTATTAAATCCCGCCTGCACGAATTCCTGCAGCAAAAATGTTTCTTCGCAGATGCTCACGTGAAGAGGCATATTCTCCCTCGATGCTCGGCCTGCGCAACATCGGAATCCACCGAGAGGGAGCTATGGAGGATCCGATCATTGCTACCGAAGACATTGTGATTGCACCGGACGTCCGGGAAACTTCTCCCGAGGACGGAGCTGTGCTGTTGGATATCGAGCAGGAAATTTGCTTCAGTCTCAATTCCGTCGGATTGAAGATTTGGGAACTGCTGAAGAGGCGTTATTCCGTCGATCAGATCGCAGACGCGCTGGCTCACGATTTTACGGTCTCCTGATCCCAGCGTCTTTCCGATGTTGTGGAATTCCTTCAATCGCTTGAAGCGAAGTGCTTGATTCGTCGGTCCGGCCATACGGTGCCTACGCGCTCGTTGTTGACCAGGGTTTTTCCCGTGGGCAAAACAACACGCGTAACTCCATTAACACATGCTCGGTGAATGTTTTACGCCGGTGTCCCTTGGATGATCAAAGGAGGCCACACGTGAATAATCCGACCAATAATGGTCGCGGCACGCGGCATCTTGAAAATCATCACCGGCCGGCGCGAAGTCGGATAAGGCACAATGAACAGGGTGTCGCGTACGACGTTGCACCAGGAACAACTATAGCCGTCTTCGTGCCATACAAAATAAATTGGCCGTTCTTGAATAGTTTTCCAGTCGCGTATCTCGACCGTGTTATGCGATTTATCGATCACCACCACGGAGCCGCCGGGAACGAGATCGTCCATGGTATCGTCATTCAAGCCGATGACGCCCAGTCGAAACTGACCTGCATCCAGGCGCTGGCGCACTATTGCCGGTACTCCCAGTTCTTCCGCGCTTTCGGTCACCAGTCGGGTCTTATCGAAGCTGACCTTGCTCTGAAATGTGAGGGAAAACGGCCGATCAGTGTCAGCGAAGGACCAGTGTTTTGTAGCCTCGTCGGACTGTGTCGAGTCCTGCGGCAGGTTCTCGGAGTCTTCCAGTCTCACACCGAAGGCCTGCAAGATGGCGGGATAGGTTACTTTGTAGCATTGGCTAAGGCTCTTGGCCTCGAAAATGTCCGGCGCGGCCTTGTCATCTTCCATGTCGGCGAGTCGCCCACGTCGAATCCGATAGCGCTCATCGTTGGCACTGCGCGCGATCTCGCTGGTGAGGCGCTCGACCGCCATTCGCGTGAGGTGAAGTTCTTCTCGAAGTCCTCGAAGCCATTCCCCCGGACTCGTCATGACTACTACTCCCGCCGCAGAACAGACTCGGTGTTCGAAGTCTGCACTTGCTAAGAATTGTTCGGGATGTGTCGCAGAAGGCCGCCTCGGGATGCCGCTTGGCACCAGCCCATCTGTGCGTCCTGTCAGCTTGTGTCCAACTCCACTGCCGACTTCTTTTGGCGGCAATGTCCTTTCGCGTACTTTACTCGTACAACCCACAGTTAGCAGAACGTTTCTCTTCTATTCTTCTCCTCACTGAACCAGATGCGGCGAGCGATACGGTCAGTGGCATAAAATCCCCGATTTTCGCCTGAGTATAAAGGCAAGACGGTCTACGTCAACAACAATCTTGGTTCTGTTCCGAAAACAGAACAACGCAGGAAAGTAAGTCGGGACTACCGGCCAATGCATTTGGGAGCCGCAAGTAGCGTTGACGCGCCCACGTTTCGAGTAATTACTCAGGTTCTATGCGACCTGGCTGCCGACAGCACGATGCTGCTGCACGATTTCCTGCAGACGGCGGCATACTCAGGCCGTCGCTGTCGGGCCCCAATCGCAGATCTATGGCTGCTAACGAGCATTGAGCTTCATCGACTCTTCTTTCAACTTCTTTCCACTCATCACGTTCCGAACTCGCGCCACAGACCAGGCGTGTCGAACCGAGATCGTTTGATCGGAGGACAAGCTGCACGATTTCATGCATGAAAAAAAACTTCTCGCAACGGTTGGCTGACGATGTACGGTGCACTCAGCGCGTAACTCATCCCAAGTTCCCAAACTGCCACCTCAGTCGAATAGCAAGTTCTGGAAGGTAGCATATGCGTCCCTGCAGCAGCCGCGGCTCTTCCAAGGTTAGGGAAGTCCGTTGCCGACATTCTGCTCACGTCACTCAGGTTGGCCATCAGACCCAGGGACTTTACATGCGCGACCTCAGGAAACGTGCTGGCCTTAGAGGCGAGAGTCGGCATTTAAGCATGCCGTTTGTCGAATCCCCGCAAGTTATCCAGTGTATTGAGGCGTGAACCATGCAAACTACCGCCACACATCTTCGGTCCGTCGTCGACCAGGACGGAGCGGTCATTCTTGACATCAAACATGACACGATGCTTACCCTGAATTCTACAGGTGGTTACATCTGGCAGAGGCTTCAACAGGGAAAGCTCGTCGACGAGATCGTATGCGAGTTGTCGCGTGACACCGGCGTAGACCTCGCCGTAGTCGACCGAGATGTCCATAACTTTCTAGAACAGCTGAAAGCTAAGCATCTACTGACTGAGGCGGAACGAGACCGCCCTGCTGGCCTATTTCGCTGGCCGCCCAAGCTTCCATGACCGAGCGAGATGAATATCGAGTGGCCCTGGTGCTGCCGATGACGCGCCAGATACTTGGAGTCAATGACAGCGGCACATTCCGCCTGCCACGCATCTCCATCCCCAAGTGGACACGCCCAGCAGAGGAATTGACTGGAGCAATTGATGAACAATGGCACATCAGGTCTGCCGTAATCGACTTTCTGACCGATAAGTCTAGGCAACTAACATGTGCTGTCGTGGAGGCACGAACAAAGAAGTGGAAACGCGCAGAAGTCGATCTCATCCCTGTCGAGGCCCAGGTGATCAGCGGGCACGATCTCTCGGATTGCGAACGGGCTGCGCTCAACGGAATCTTGACAGGTGATTGCGGAGCCCGCGGCCCTTTCTCGCGCCTTGGCTGGGTCGATGACGCGCAGGAATGGATCAAGTCTGCTGTCGATCACCACGATGTCGACTTTACAGACCACACCCGTCAGCTAAACGCCTGCGGAACGTTTGCGCTTGTGCGCTTTGGGACAAAGCACGGCCCAGCATATTGGTTGAAGGCTGTCGGCGAGCCAAATACGCATGAATTCACGGTGACCACCAACCTCGCTCGAAATTGTCCGGAGTACCTTGCGACGCTTGTTTGTGCACGCTCCGACTGGAATGCTTGGGTTATGGAGGAGGTTGGCCAATCCTTGCGTCGGCCCGTCCCTCTCTCGCAAGCTGAGCAGGTGGTTACTAAGTTTGCCGAGATGCAGACAAAACTTGCCGGCAGGGCCCAAGATCTCTTGTCCTTTGGCTGCATAGATCACCGGATAGAGGTTCTCCGGGTACACCTCCACGAACTGATTGCCTACCTTGAGGAGGCGATGGAGCGGCAGGTTTCAACTAAGGTTTCCCCCATTTCGAAGTGCCGTCTCCGGGAACTGGAGGACATTCTGCGGGACGCATGCGCGTGCATGCTGGAGCTCGGCATCCCGGACTCATTGATTCACAACGACCTCAACCCCGGCAACATTCTCTTTGACGGATCCCGATACGTTTTCGCTGATTGGTGTGAGGCATATGTTGGCAATCCCTTTCTTGTTTTCCAACAGTTATGCGCGCTAGTCTCGCGCGATCAGGATGAATCGCTACCGTGGGTCCGACAGTTAAGAGTTCTTTATAAGCACAAGTGGAGTGCTCTCCTCGCCGAACCGCAAATGGAGCAAGCATTTACGCTTACGCCTCTCCTTGCTGTCCTCTCTTGCCTCTACGGAAGAGGAACGTGGCTGACGTCATCGCTTCGCGATGACTCGGAGTTGCAAGGCTACAAGCGTAGCCTCGCACGGTACATGGATCGTGCTGCTCAAAATCCGCGTCTGATCGAGGCTTTATGGCACTAGGAGCGCCCGTTCTGGCCCAGGTCGAAGAGGTGTTCCACGGCGTCACTGTTGTCGATCCTTACCGCTGGTTGGAGGACCGGGGTTCTATTCAAACCGAGGATTGGATAGCGTCTCAGCAGAGACGACTTGATATGTATTTCTCCAGAGTCCCGCAAATCAGCACACTGCGAACCCGTGTATCTCAATTTCTGAATGTGGACGTCATCGATCAAGTGGCACACCTCGGCGGCCGGTATTTCTACAGACGGCAAGAGAAGAATCGAGAGCAAGCATGCATTTGGGTTAGGGACATGGCCACCGGGCAGGAGCGCACCTTAGTCGACCCGAACGAGCAGGGGCAGTTTGTCTCGGCGAGAATCCATAGTATTTCGGACAACGGACAGCTCCTTGCCTACGAAGTCAAGCACGGGGGAGAGGATACGAGAGCGATCCAAATCGTTGAGGTGGAGACTGGCCGTACGCTGCCGGAACAGGTCGACACGGGCCACGCCCGCGGCTTTGCGTTCGCCTCGGACAATGCCGGTTTCTATTATTGCCATGAGACCGCGGGCGAACGCGGGGACCATACGATTAGATTCTGCCGGTTCGGTCGACTCGGGAAACAAAATCCAGTGATTTTTCGAATGGCGCGTACTCCGTGGAGCCGGCTTGCACTCGTGTCCGACGAATGTCGACTGGGTGCTACTTACGTTCACGAATGCGGATCCGATCTTGGCGCCGACTTTTATCTAGCATCCCGCGACCAGGATGAGCAATGGAAGTGTGTTTTCACGAACAAGGTGCCTCTGTGTGCGGCATGGCTGACGCGTAAGCGAATCCTACAGCAAACAGAAGACGGAGCGCCCAACGGCAGAATTATTGAACTGTCAGAAACAGGCGTCCTTTCGCGCGTGATTGTTCCTGAATCGGAGGACCGAATTCAGCAGCTCTCAAGTGCAGGTGAGAATCTCTATGTCGGCTATCTGGTTCGCGGCGAAACAGTCGTGAGAGTGTACACACTTTCCGGGGAATACCTTGAGAGCATACCCCTTCCCGGCGCTGGTTCAGTACGGCTGCTCCCCAGCTACGGGAACCGTTCAGACTCACTGTTCTACACATACGAGTCGTTTACGAAGCCACCAACGATTTTTAAATACGGCCCCGAGAACCGGCAGTCAGAGGTGTGGGCCAGGCCATGCGTCTGCCTAGGTCGTTCGCGCCATCATATTCGGCGCAGTCGCTATCGCTCGAAAGACGGTACTGAGATACCCATTACGCTTGTCATGCGCAAGGAGGTCGAGCCGGCTAACGACCAGCCAGCGATCCTGACCGGTTATGGCGGGTTTGGTGTATCGATGACGCCGCAGTTTTCGGTTTTGGTGGCCATCATGTTGAAGCTTGGTGCGGTCTTCGCTCTGCCCAACATTCGCGGTGGCTCCGAATTCGGGAAAGCGTGGCATGAGGCCGCGCGCCGGCGAAACCGCCAAGTTGCTGTTGACGACTTCATCTCCGCCGCAGAGTGGCTCTGCGAGCAGCGTGTGACAAGTCCACACAAGTTGGCAATCTTCGGAGGCTCAAACTCGGGCTTGCTAGTTGGTGCTGCAATGACCCAAAGGCCAGACCTGTTCCGGGCTGTACTTTGTATCGCGCCGCTGCTCGACATGGTGCGCTATGAACTCTTCGGCCAAGCTCGCAAATTGCAAGTGGAATACGGCACCGTGAATGATTCAGGAGACTTCCATGCTCTGTATGCGTATTCGCCCTACCATCATCTGGACGAAAATGTGAACTATCCATCGACTCTTTTTGTTTCCGGGGACATGGATGACCGTTGCAATCCCGCGCACGTGCGGAAGATGGCTGCCCGTCTGCAAAATCGGACCGCTCAGACGAATCCGATTTTGGTTGACTACAGCCGCGAAAGAGGGCATTCCCCGGTTCTACCGCTGTCGATACGGATTGAGGCACTAACGCGGCGGGTTGCATTTCTGTGCCACGAACTGAATATTCCGGTGCTGGACGGAGACTCCCTATGAGGCGGCTCATATTTGCAAGCTATCTACTGCTGATTCGAATCGAGATACTCATGCTTTTTACCGATCTCAGCTCTCTACACGATCTGGTTCGGAGGCGACTTGTCCGGAACATCCCCGAAAAACAGGGGATCCCGTCCAGAGAAGAACTATGTCATGCAATGGATCTTGCGTGCGTCTTTTACCCGAAGCGCGTGATGTGCCTTCAGCGCTCCGCTGCAACGACTCTGCTACTGCGGCGCTACGGAAAGAAAGCAGAAATGGTAATTGGCGCGCAGTTTCTTCCATTCAAGGCTCATGCCTGGGTGGAAATCGACGGCGCAGTCGTCAATGACAAACCGTACATCTTGGAAGTTTACAGGCCACTAGAGCGCTGCTAGGGCGGAGTGTTTTATGAGCGTGATATTTGGTGTTCGAAAGCTCGCCGGCGAAGTGGTGAAAGAACAGGAACTGTTATGTCTCGCGACCATTAGCGAGCGTTATGCCCCGGATGGCACCTCTGTCCACACGGCTGGCAGGATCGGTATGGGTTTCCAGCCATGTCACACCACGGAGCGTTCTCATCTGGAAGCTCAGCCTGCAACGGATGCTCGTGGCAATCTGCTCGTGTTCGATGGGAGGCTCGACAACTATCAGGATCTCCGGCGCGAACTCGATTTCGGCCAGGTTGACATCGCCGATTCACAGCTCATTCTCGCAGCCTTCCTGCGCTGGGGTGAAGCGTGTTTCTCGGGGTTGGTGGGGGATTGGGCCGTTGCGCTCTGGTCCGAGAACGATCATCGGCTGTACCTCGCGAGAGATCACGCCGGAGCGAGAACTCTTTACTACCAGAGCTGCGGTGGAAGGATCCAGTGGTCTACGTATCTCGAACACTTCGTCGGCGACGAGAGGGCCCAAAGTATTGATGAGGAGTTCGCCGCTTGCTATCTGGGATCGTTGCCGATCGGCGATCTAACCCCTTACCCCGGCATCCGGGCCGTGCCACCGGCTCACTATCTGGTAGTGCAGGACAACAACATCACGGGCAGGCCGCATTGGAAGTGGATGACGAACGACAAACTCGGCTACAAGACCGACGCGGAATACGAGAGGCATTTCTTCTTTCTCTTCAAAACCGCGGTTGAGCGACGTACCGGTCCAGGCGCACCCATCCTGGCCCAACTTAGCGGAGGCGTGGATTCAACTTCCATCGTCTGCATGTCCGACTTTATCCGCCGGTACGAGGATTCTGCAGCGGAGCTGGTAGACACGATCTCCTTCTACGACGATTCTGAGCCTGATTGGAACGAGAAGCCCTATTTCTCCATCACGGAAGCCAGGCGCGGCAAAGTTGGCATTCATCTGGAAGTGTCGAACAGGAATCGAACGTCCGAGCCCCATGATTCATCGCAAGGGATCTATGTTCTGCCGGGTGCGGATGCAGAATCCCTGGAGCGCGAAAAGCGCTTTCAAGCCAGCCTCGGGTCCAAAGGCTATCGGGTCATGCTCACCGGCACTGGGGGGGACGAACTTCTCGGAGGGGTTCCTACTCCATCACCCGAATTAGCCGACTATCTGGTTGCCGGAAACTTCAAGCGCCTGCTGACGCAGACCACTGCATGGTGCATCGCGAATCGAACGTCGATGTTACACGAGATGGGTGAGACCGTGACATCCGTAATCGATCTCTATCGACGGCCACACCTGGACTGGAAAAAGATTCCTCCCTGGATCAAGCCGAATTTGCGCAAGATGTGTGTCGAACTTGGGCGTCGAGATATGGCTGGGGTCGGCCGCTTCGGGCTGCGGCCCAGTGCCATCTGCAATGGACAATGCTGGTGGATCACACTGGAGACTCTGCCTCACCTGTCTCCTCCGCTCTTGTTCAGACACGAATACCGACATCCCTATTTGGACCGCGACCTGGTCGACTTCTTGTTCCGCGTACCCCGCGAACAACTCGTACGCCCCGGACGGAGACGTTCCCTTATGCGGCGTGCTCTTAAAGATATCGTTCCAGTTGAGATTCTCGAGCGCAGGCGAAAAGCCTTTGTTGCGCGAGGGCCCATCGCCTGGGTACAAGCAAGCAAGGATCAAATCGAAGCGATGTTTGCCGATTCGTTGGCGGTGGATTACGGCTTCGTTGACCCCGCAGCCTTACGTTCTTGTCTGCAACTAACGCTGCGAGGCGTCGACCTCAAATGGAGGCGCCCGCTGATGAACACAATTGCGTTCGAACTTTGGCTTCGCGCTCGCAAGGACTATCGAATTCCGGCAAAAGCCGACACACAACCGCACGAGTTCGTGCTCCGGCAAGGCGGAGCAGACAAGCTCCATGCAGGCCGAATCGCAGTCTGATCTGACCTACAAGGATAATCCAACCAGAAAAGAGGAAAACACAATGCGTTACACAGAACCTACTATCCTGAATGTCTCCAAAGCTGTCCCTATGATCATGAGCACGTCGTCCAAAAACCTTGAGAACACCGACAGCATTAGCCCCTTCGTCAGAACCGATCCAACTGCATATGAGGCGGACGAGTAGACGGTAGTCTTCGAGCACGGTTAAGATGACCGTCACACTAACTTCTCGGCGCTCCATGTAGCAAGACGCGGTAGTCATCCGGGTCTTGCTACATGCCGCCGGGTCGATGGACACTCCACAACGTTTGTTTCAGCGGCGATGCGGCAAAGGTTGGTGCGTGACCGGTTGTGCGACCACTGATCTCAGTTCGGCTTTCCGCCCGCGGGACTGGTCGTGTCAAGTGTTCTCACGCCGGCATCTTGCAGGTCGCGCAGTGTTCGCCAGCGCCCGTACTGCCCCGCCTTCGCGGGATCGGGATCTTCTTCGTCTTTGAGCCAGAAGCGGAACCAGTCAACGGTGCCGCCCTGTGAAGCCATGCGCGCTGTGGGATTCGTGAGGATATGTTCGTCGGAATCCAGAATGACAAGGTCGACCGGCTTGTTCAGATAGCGCAAGGCGGCATAAGGTTCCCACATGGTCAGTAGGTCTGGGCGGCCCAGGGCCACGACCTGCAGGGGCGTCTGCACCTTGTCCATGTTGAATTCCGGCGATCGTTTCAGCCATTGTTGTAGGCCACTCTCAAATGGACGCCCCCTCATCCATGTATCAAACTTGTGTGCCGCGAGATTATTTCCGACATCGACCGCGGTGATGTATTGCAGATAACCCGCATTGACACCATCCGTGATCGAAGCGGCCTTGAAGTGTAAACGGCTCGTGGTCAGTGCCTCCAAGGCGTAATAACAGGTCACACTGAAGCCGATAATTCCGACACGATTCGGGTCGACCGTTCCCGCGCTCGACAGTTGTTCGACTGCGGCCTCGTAGCCTGCCACTTGGCAAGGACCTTCGTCTGGACTGGCAGGAAAATCGCAATCCTCGACTTGGAGAACCAGGAATCCAGCGGCGGCGAGTTCCTGCGCCGCGAAGGCCGTGGAGAATGCTCCACTGGGTCGGAACTCGTGTTCATCGAAGCCGTGGGTCTGAATCACGAGAGGATATCGTTTGCCGCTGACATAGTCGGGGGGCTTGTACAAACCGCCGAGCCAGTCGTGCTCTGTCTTGTCTTTCCACTTGAAGACCGACACCTGCCCCAGTTGAATATCCTTGACCTGAGGGTTTGGATTCCAGATGATGCGGGAGTTTTTCGTTGTTTTGTCGCTTGCGACCAGAACGGGCGGATCGTTCAAACCCTGTTTGACGGAGACCTCCGTCGGGGGGCCCTTACGAGCCGAATGGTCTGCCGTTGCCTCGGCGTTCCAGGAACCATCATTTCTTGAAACGTAAGTCGTTGACAGACCGCTCTGGTATTGGACTATGACTCTATTACTGGTTCCCTCGGCAAAATGGACGTCGTAGACTCGCCAGCTTTCTTTGTCGTCATGTTCAGTCTGTTCCTGGCGGTGCTCCAGGCAGGTCAGACTGCCGGCTGCGAGATAGGCCACCACGACACAGGGCCGGTTGCTCCGTTCTGCGTTACCGTTCGCGTCTGGAGGTAAGAAAGTGTTTGCCAGAACGACTGATCGGCCATCTGCGGACCACGCGGCGAGACTGGGGCCCGACCATCCGGCATTGGTCCCGGTGGGAGCGTGAGCTAGAGGTCTGATCCGACCGCTGGCAAGATCGACCAAAACGTACTCACTCACATCCATCCAGCCGCCAAATGCATCAGGGTTCTGCCGCCCCGCTTTGACCCTGACAGAGTAGGACGGGGTTGGCGGAGGATATAGCGCTTCCCACGCCGGCGGAATATCGCTTACCGTCAATGCTGTCACCACAGAACGGCCGTCAGGGGAAAGGGCCAACGCCTGTCGTCCATCCTCATGGATCGCCAAGGGGTGGCGGGATGAGGCATCCACGACACGGAATCGCTTGCCATCGAGAACCGCCCAGAGCTCGTTGAGATCGCTGAATTTTACGCTGTCTTCCGGGCGCAGCAGGCGGTCAAACTCCTGCCCAGTCCCCACAACGGCCGTGGCGTGTTCAGACTCAACAGCTTGCCGCTTAATGACTGGACTCGGGACACAATAGACGAAGTGGCTCGCGCTGTGGACATCGAACGCCGTCACCTGTTCATCCTCTTTCGTCAGCGCCTGGACTGCCTTGGTGCGGATATTGGCGAGGAATAACTGATCGTTGCCCGAGGGGGTTTTCGCCAGGAATACAAATCTCCTGGAGTCCGGCAGCCACTGAACCCGGCTGATGATAGGCCCGTCCTTATAGGTAGATTTGCTGATCGTCCAGAAGGGCGAGGGCTCGTTTGTGGTGTCGGGCCGCAAGAGAGGGCGATGTATCTCCTCGGTGGAGTAGACGCGAAGAGAGGACTCGCACCGATTCAGGTCGAGACGTCCGCGGTCTGAGGTTACGATAAAATACCGGCCGTCGGGCGAAAACATTACCGCCCGGCCGAGCTGGTTCAGTCCAATGTCGTCGGCGACAGTGAACCGCTTGGTCCCGTTCTGCGCGATCACCAATCCCGGGAATGCCTTCATCAGGAACCCGGAGAAACCCAGAAGAAAGCAGAGTACAAAACGCTTTCGAAGAAGCGTCGACGCCATTACCAAGTTCCCCCTTGTTCAATTATTGCTGTGTGCGAGCGAGGTTCCAAGCGCATCCCTAGAAAGTCAGCCTTAGCGCAAATTGCATCGATCTTGGTCCGCCCTGCTGATACTGCGAGCCCAGAGTCGCGAGGCTCTGGTTCAACATCTGGGTGGCTTGTCCAAATAGGAGGTCGCCGATGGTGGGATCGATCTGTCCGAAGTTGGGGTGATTCAGAACGTTGAATGCCTCCGCTCGAAACTGCAGTCGCACTTTATCGTGAATGGGGAATTCACGGCGGACTGCCAGATTGATCTGCCAAGCCCCGAACCCTCGCACGAAGTTTCTGGGCGCGTTGCCAGGATCGGTGGGGTTTGTCGGGACCACGAAGGCCGCAGGATTAATCGCGCGTCCGCCTGGATATTGCGACCCGTAGAGATAGAGCGGTTGGCCGGGCACGAGATTGGGATTGCCCGCATACGTACTCCCGTCGGCAGGATTTATCAGCGTATTGCCTTGGAGGGTTACCGGAAAGCCGGTTCGGGCCTGCAGGCGGCTATCCAGCCCCCAATGGTCTAAGAGGTCGCCAATGAGCTTGTCTCCTGCCGTATTGGGCAGTTCCCAACTGACTCCGCCGGAGACGTTGTGTCGTAGATCGAAATCTGAATTCCCCCGGAGCAGAGGCTGGGCGGCGTCACTGGATCCAAAATCAATCGAATGAGACCACGTATACGCGGCCAGGGCTTGGAGGCCACGGCTCATGTGCCGCTGGAATTCCATTTGCAGAGCCTGATAATTCGAGGTGACGCCACTCGGGTAGAACTCAATATAGGGAAAGTTAGGATTGGGATCTGCATTCGTCGTCTGATCCTGCATGAGCCGCCGTCCCGCCGCCCCGATATAGGAAAGTGTCAGCGCCTGCGATTTCCCCATTGCCTGCTCGATGCTGGTGTTCCACTGCAGCGTGTAGGGAAGCTGCAGATGTTGCGGAAAAATATAGGCCGTCTCAAACGTAAAAGGGGGAGTGGTTGATGGCGAAAGATTGACTTGCGCTGGGGTTAGAGGAGCGGGTGCGCCGTAGTTGTAGACGCCGAACGCGGTAAAGCCGATCCCATTGAACCCCCCTGCAGCCACTCTGTTGTTGGTATCGAAGAAAACCCCTCCGCCAGTCCGTACCACAGTCTCATACCCTGGATGGTTCTGCGCCCGCCACGCCATACCGAGGCGAGGCGCAAAGTTATACCACGCGGTCTTCCAGAGCGGAGTGCCTGCCGGGGCGAGCATTAATGTGTTGGGAGCGCCGAAACTCCCCAGCAACGTGTAGGCGTCCCTGCCGTCAGCTCCCGTAGGTGGTGGATCAACTTCCCACCGGAGGCCGAGCGAAAGACTGACCCTCGAAGTGACGCGCCAGTCATCTTGAAAAAAGGCCGCCGTCTCAAGGAAGAGCGGTACCTTGCTCAACAACTGCTCGACTATCGCGGAATCCGCGCTGTTGCTCAAGACAGAGGACTCAGCGAAGTAGTCGAGTGATTCCTCTGGCGTAGCAGGATGTATAGGCGACTTGATTCTGCGGTAATCCATTCCAAACTTAAGCAAATGACGGCCCAGCGAAAGGCTGAAAGTGTCGTTTATGTTCCATGGGCGTCCCTCGTTGTTGCTGCGTGACGTGTATAAGACGCTGGCACCCGGTCCAAAGAACAAGAAGATAAGCGGTTGTGCATTAGGGGAATCAACTCCAACTGCTGCCGCGAGGTCGATTGGAACCGCGCCTCCAAACCCATCGAGCGTTATGGCATTCGCCGACTCGGTGCGCGCGTAGCCAACGTGGAACTCATTATTGGCTCGGTCGGAAAATTGGCTAATGGCACCCAGGGTGTAGGACTGCGTATTGAACCTGTTCTGAGAAACCGTGGACAAAAACGTGGGTCTGGATTCGGTCGAACTCGGTGTATCCCCGAATCTGAAGAACAGGGACAACTTTGGACTGAAGCTTTGGTCGAACCGAATGCTCGTCGAGTCAATACGGCTGGGTAAAGAGTAGGGCAGGATAAACTCAGCCAGACCTCCGGAGTCAATACCGCCAGGAGTCGGCAGCGGAAACGCATTCAGAATGGGCTGAAGTGCGGGCGGCGCGTTTTGGCGCAGAGCTAAATCGGGAACGAATGTACCAGGGGCCGCCGGTGTCGGTTGAGCCAGACGCAGGCCTTCGTAAGAAACGAAAAAGAAGGTCTTATTTTTTCCGTTGTACAAGCCTGGGATCACAACCGGACCGCCAAGAGTTCCCCCAAAATCACTTTGACGCAGAGCGCTGCCGGGGACTCCCAGGTGATCGTTGAACCAGTCGTTGGCGTCGAAGAAGTTGTTGCGCAGGTACTCAAAGACAGAGCCTTTGAAATCATTCGCCCCGGAGCGTGTCACCAAGGAGAATTGCCCGCCTGGCCCGCCTCCGTACTCCGCCGAATAGGTCGAACTCTCCACGCGAAATTCCTGCAGCGCGTCCACCGAGACCAGACTCTGAGTTGTGCCCAGAGCAGTCGAGGCAGCAATAGCGCCGCCGGTGGCCGCTCCAGGATAGCCGTTGTTAAGTCCGCCAGGCCCGGCACCAATGTTGGCTGAAACCCCATCCACCGTGTAGACGTTGGACTCCGTGCGCTGCCCGTTCACGCTGAAATCGCCGCCCTTACCCACCACATGAGTATTATTTTGGTTCTGGGGACTCTGAGTGGTGATGCCGGGCGTCATCGAAATCAGGTCCTGAAAACTTCTGCCGTTCAACGGAATGTTCTCCACAAATTTGCGATCGACCACGGTGCTGACTGAGGCGTCGGTCGTGTTCACATTGAGCTGATCCGCCGTGACGGTCATTGATTCGGAGACCGACCCCAGAACTAATTTGAAGTTCTGCTCGAGTTGATCTTGCACATTCACGGTCAGCCCGGTGGCATTGACGAGTCGAAATCCAGGTGCAGAAACTTCCATTCGATAGCGTCCAGGCTTAACACTTGGAAAGGTGTACAGGCCGGAATTGTTCGTGATTGCGCTGCTGGTGCTGTCACGGTCAATGTCAACTAGCTTTACTTGAGCACCGGTTATGCTAAACCCGGATGGATCCACGACCTGACCCGAGATGGTCGCGGTCTCAGATTGTGCCAAGACGGAACTCACAGCGAGGGAGAAAAGCAACAGGAGGAGGCAAAGTTTTTCCACAGCTCGGGAGGCGGGACGAATCATTGGCTCGGATTCCTCTGTCAACATATGCGGGCGGAATAGCAGTTTTTGCCCAGAAGAATGTTTATGGCGGGGATTACAGAGACGAGGAATTGGGTGGATCAAACTACCCTGGGTCGGCGAGAGATCGTGCTCATGGGTGGTTCGGGGTGTCGCCTAAGAAGGCAAACAGTCTCCTCCGCCCGGCGGGCTCCTTTATCGCTTTCCTGGAGGATTCGACGGTTACAAACACCGAGTTGATCTGAGCCAGAACATGAGGATCGTCGAACGTGAGCACCCAGCGTCCGTCGCTCGGGTCGTCGCTGTGGAAGATTCCCAAGCTTCGAACCGGCTTCTCAGCGCCAAGGTGTTCACCCCAAACGTAAAACGAGACCTTTGCATCGATCTTCTTGGCATCGGCAAGGTCGTATGCATAAAAGATCAGGGATTTCCCCTCCGTGTAGAAGATGCGCCCAAAAGCACGCTGGCTCTTGCCATCGCCGTCTCGGTCGTGGACGTCGATGATGTGGAGATTGCGCGCCACGACAAGCTGCCGGACGTCACCGGCTGCCCCCGCAAACTCTTGTTGCTGACCCAGGGCCTCGGTTTGGTCCGCGACCTTTTTCCGAAGGTCGCGAAGTTCGGTTCCTTGCAGCGCCAAAGCTACTTCGCTTGCGTTCTGTTCCGCCCCCGACTTTTCCAGTCCTGCCTCAAGCTGCGAGATGCGGCCCTGTAGCTGGGCTCTCTCGGAGCGAAAAGCGGCAGTCTCTCGTTCTGCATCGGCAAGGTGCGAATTCAAAGCGTCTTTGGTCCTGCTCTCTGATTCGAGCTCGCTGGCCTGTGCCTTGATTTTGGCATCCAAGGAACTCAATTCGGCTCGTACCAAGGCAAGCTGCTCCCGGAGGTGAGGATCTGAAACTTGGGCAGTTTGGGCATTGGTAGGTGAAACAGGCACCGAAGCATGACCGGCGGTGTTGCGGTTTCCCGCGAATAGAGAAGGTTTGGGCCTGCTGAAAATGAAGGAACTCACGATCAGGGCTATTGCAGCAGCGGCACCGATGGGGGCGAAAACTGCAAACCCATTCCGCTTCGGGATCTTAGAGCCGGTCTTCCGACTTATCTCTATTCCCTCCGACCGCGCCCGTGCAACAAATCTCGCCGTCATTCCTAAAGGGAGTTGGCGCTTCTGCCTCTCCGCCGCGAGCGCGGAAAGCCCCTGAGCGCCGATTTCTGTGAAGTCGTACGCCAAACTGCGGCAAGTCGGGCACGTATCGAGATGAGCTCTGAGATCCGCCAGCTCGCCCTCCGACGCCTGCCCACTCGCAGCTACAGCGCACAGCTCCTCATAATGTTCGTGGGTGTTCAACCAGCATCCCCTTTGCGCTTGTTTTGCGCTCGGAAGCGGCGTTCACCCTGGCTCTCTTGGTTTCCAACAGGGTGTCCCGCACTTTCTTCAATCCTCGATACAGATTGTGGCGGACCGACGAGGCAGAGTCACCCGTCTTCTCCGCAATCTCGAGAGCAGTCAAACCTTCGAAGTAAGTGAGCTCGATCACCTTCCGCTGGTGAGGCTCAAGTATTGCGAGTGCCTGCTCGACCAAGCAGACGACTTCCTGCCGAGGCAAGCATAGCAAATGCCCGGCTCCGTAGAACAGCTCGGTCGGTGCCAGGTCATCAAATTCATTTAGATCGTAAAAGTGGTTTGCCTGAAGATGTGCCCGGCGATCAAAGCTTCGGTGGTAGGCATACTGAAGCAGCCAGGTAGTAAAAGTCCCACGACCGGAGTTGAACTGTTTCGCCGCTCGGAAGATATCGAGGAAGACCCGCTGCACTGTCTCCTCCGCCTCACCCTCATCCCTCAGTATTACTCTCGCAGTGCGGAAAACTAACGCACCGTGCCGTTCGAACAGGACCGCCAGCGCATCGTTACATCCCGCGCACAGTGCCTCCATGAGATCCGCATCCGTAAGTGTTCGGAGCCGCGAGGGGGAACAAATCAGGGCTGCCAGTTCGTCATTCGTTAGCGACATCAGCTCTACCTCACCGTACGCACCGACGATGACGAAGCCTTAGACAGCCCGAGGCTGCCCGAGGGTAATTCGACCCGTCGTAATCCTTTTTGGGTGAGCTTTGGGGGAAGCCCGCCAACAGCAGACAGGAACCTGGACGGCCGAACCCGATCTTCCGAAGCGCCGGTCAGACCAAGCAACTAATTACTGCTAACGACTTAGAGAACTGATCCCGTGGCAAACAGACGCATTAGGTGCGAACCGCGATTCTGTTCCGAAAACCGAACACAAATTGCAAGGATCCGACATCATCGCGTCTCGTCACAGCAAACTGTCTTGGACAAGCTAACGGCTGGCAACCTCTTGCGAAATGAGGTTGTTATTGGCGGAACTCTACCTTTTGCCAGCTTCCGAAAGCAAGACCAAAATTGTTTTTCGAACGATAGTGAATTTTGTTCTTTTGACCCGATGTTTCGGCCTATACTAATGGGTTTCGCCTTCAGCGTCTCTGCCTTCGCTCACCCTCCTTTCAAGATCGCAGCCCGAAGCGGTACCTTCGGAAATAGCAATCCGTCTTGGAATAATCCATTTTGGCGTATTTGTCAACCATTTCCTATGCTCCAGTATATGGAGCGTATCGGAGGGCTGTCCCCGAAACAGCGACACGAACGACGAGTGTTCCTCCGGCTCCTGCGCCGTATTCGACTAGAGGCGAAACTAACGCAGACAGACCTCGCCAAGCTCTTAGGCGTAACCCAGGCACGCGTCAGTAAGTACGAGCAGGGCGAGCGGCGGATGGATGTCTTGGAGTTGAAGCGCGTCTGTGATGCCGTCGGATTCCCATTGATTGAGTTTGCCAGGCAATTCGAAGAGGGCTGCGGTCAGTATTCTGGCTAGACCCAAGCAGATAATCCATTTTGGAGTACGGCTTATGGGCTGCCTATGCTGGCTTCGATGGCGAAGCTGGCGCTACGGACGATCAGGAAGCAACGGGAACGAAGGATCTTTCTCGACCTCTTGCGTGAACTCCGTAAACAGAAAGGGCTAACACAAGGTCAATTGGCTAAAGGCATCGGCGCGAAGCAGGCCTTCGTTAGCAAGTACGAAACAGGCGAGCGCCGACTCGACTTCCTGGATTTAGTGGCAATCTGCGACGTCCTAGCCATATCCATCATTAAGTTCGCCGAGCGGTTTGAGAGCGCGCGCAAGTCCACTTCTTGAAAGATCAGCTACTCAGAGGTCACGATCACAGCGTCGTCCAACAGAGATCATCAATCACGCTGAGGCTCGTCCCGGCCACCATGGAGGTGGCGCCCAGGCATTGTGACTCCGTCAACACGTGTTCCACAAGAACCGCCCGCTCGCGCTGCAGCACTGCTTAAATACGATGTAGTCCGGCGTATCATCCAAACCCTTGCAAGAGTGATCTCATTGTTCTGGACCCGCGGCGATTGAGTCGAGATCGGCAATTACTGCAGAGGAAATTTGGAGTCCCGAAGCCAGAAGACTTTCGCGAAGAGGCTCCATGGAAGATGTTGGTTGCGGGGGGTGGATTTGAACCACCGACCTTTGGGTTATGAGCCCAACGAGCTACCAGACTGCTCCACCCCGCACATCGATCATAGCAACGGCCGCGACCCATCGTCAAACCGGAACAAACCTGGGTGACGTCGAGCTGCTTGAGTAAATTAGGTCGAGGGTGCGGGTTTTCCCATTCCAGGTTGAATCGCTGGAAGATGGAGTAGATGATTCGGTCGAGGCTTTCTAGCTTCACAAAGCACACCATGGGCCTGGTGCGGCGAGGCACTTCGACAAAGCAGCGTTCGATCACGTTGGTGGTGCGCAGTTTGCGCCACAGGTGCCGGGCGAAAACGAAGAACGAGAGCAACTCGGGTAGCTCCTGCTGCAGCCGCCGGATCATAGCGGGGTAAGCTCGGCCCCAGCGTGAGCGAAAAACGTGAAGAGCGGCTTCGGACTGGGCTCGGTTTTCTACCAAATAGATCGCTGGGCCCCAGCCCTCATCTCGTCGTTATTGAGCTGGCGTGCTTTCTCGAGAATGTTGCGCATCTTGTGTACCCAGCAGCGTTGATGCCGCACGCGGGATAGACGGTGCGAATCGCAGCCGCCAGAGCTTCGATTATGTCGAAAGAGCACCTTCTCACGTTTCGGAGCATCCAAAGCGAGGTGGCTCGAGCTAGGAGAAACGCACGCGACCGGAGGCGACAAAGCTTTCGGTGAGCTTCGCGAAAAAGCACAAACGCGACCCACTTGCGGTCTCGCACCGGGAGTAAAATTCCAGGAGGACTACGGAGGGAATAAACATGCCCAAGAAGAACGCTTCTACGCGCCAAGGAGTGATCAGCGCCGAACCGCGCTTTCACCAAACTGCCGCAGAGCTGCAAGCCTACGGCACCGTTTCGCACATGCAACCGCTGGAACTGGAAGAACCGGTGCGGCTGGAAATGACGGAGCAACTCAACCTGCTGCTGGCCGATACGATGACCCTGCGCGATTTGTACAAAAAGTCTCATTGGCAGGTGTCGGGCGCGACGTTTTATCAACTTCACCTTCTTTTCGACAAGCACTATGACGAGCAGGTCGAGATCGTAGACGCCCTTGCAGAGCGTATCCAGTTGCTCGGAGGTGTCTCGTTGGCCATGGCCGCGGATGTGGCGGAAACTACTCGCATTGAACGTCCGCCGCGAGGCCGGGAAGAGGTTCCCGTCCAGATTTCACGATTGCTGGATGCGCATCAGATTCTGGTTCGCCATAGTCGCACGCTGGCGCGTCTTGCTTCCCAACTCGGCGATGACGGCACCAATGACCTGGTGGTGAGCAACGTGCTGCGGCCCAATGAACTGCAGGCTTGGTTCCTGAGTGAGCATCTCGTGGATGCTCCTCTGGTGCGGGCGGAAGATCCGCGACTGCGGAACGCCGGGTAACACAGGGGGCGACGCCGGAGCAAGAAAAGGGCCCGGCGAATCCGGGCCTTTATTTTCCGAAGCACAGTCCCTGTAAACCACCACCTGTCTGGAGAGAAGATCTACTTCGCGGGGCCAGCTTTGA
>Ga0210383_10000313_pt1 | contig 47087 bp, 43 predicted proteins | sample IncBWC14OmetaG_FD_160072 | JGI IMG/M metagenome (GOLD analysis project Ga0210383, IMG submission 160072) | Forest soil microbial communities from Barre Woods Harvard Forest LTER site, Petersham, Massachusetts, United States - Inc-BW-C-14-O ...
GAGAGCGCCTTTCCATCCCCCAGCACGAAAGCCCTGTTCAAGAGCCGAGGCAAATTCAATGTCCTTCGGGTCCCCGCCCAGTTGACCGAGGAGTTTGTATTCTTCCACCACCTGCGCGTACATACCTTTTCCCCAATAAGCTTGGATTAAGCAAAAGTGCGCCTGGGCGAATGTCGGGTTCTCTGCGGCCAATTTTTGGCAGGTAGCGATGGCATCGTCATACTTTCGTGCCATGGCCTGAACCAATCCCACGTTGGAGCTAATGATTGGCGATAGGGGATCAAGCTGGTGGGCACGATCTGTCTCGGCCAGCGCTTCCTGCTCCCGGCCGCCAATCCAGCCAAGGTCCTGTCCATACCACTGGTGGGCCGAGGCATCATTCGGATCCAGTTCGAAAGCCTTCTTGTATTCCGCCTCGCCTCCGGCAAAATCCCAGTCGTACTCCATCATGTTGCCGCCCAGCACTGCATGCGGATGCGCCAGCGTGGGATCCAGCTCCAGCGCCCTGCGCGCTGCCGCATTCGATTTGGGAACGGCATCGCTCGATTTTGCGCCATAAACCGGAAAGACCGTGTACACATCGGCCAGACCCGAATACGCCAATGCATAGCCGGGGTCTTTGGCGATAGCCTGATTGAAATACGAGATTGCCGTCTCCAGGTCTGAGGCCGTTCGCTTACTCCACGCGTAACGCCCTTTCAAATACAGTTCATAGGCTTCGGGATTCTGTGTACCTTGTTTGGTGACCAGCTGTTTCTCCGAGCTGCTCATCCCCGAACGCAATTTCGCCGCCAGATCGCCGGCCATCTGCTGCTCCAGCGTGATGATCTGCGTGCTCTTGCCGCTGTACTGTTGTCCCCAAAGCTCCGTATTGTCGCGGACGTCGGTCAATTCGGCGCTGACTTCCACGTCGTCGCCGTGCGGCGTCACGCGTCCGCTGACCAGGGCCGACACGCCCAGCTCGCTGCCGACCTTTTGCGCGTCCACATCCTTTCCTTTGTAGCGAAAGACCGAGTTGCGTGACTTCACCTTTAAGTCGGGAACGTGGGTAAGGCTGGCAATCAGCGACTCCGTGATGCCGTCGCTCAAGTAGTCAGCGCTGGCATCCGCGCTGACGTTAGTAAAAGGCAGAACTGCAATCGAATCAATCTGCGCTGACCTGACGGAGCGCAGGCGCCACGCGAGAGCGGCCACCAGCGCGATGACGACAACGCCCGCGGCAATCCAAATCCATAGCTGGTTGCGTTTCGCCTCGGGCGCTGCATGTAACGCTACCTGGCTCGATTCGCTTTGCCGCTTAAGACGCTTGAGGTCGGCCAGCAGGTCGGAGGCGTGCTGGTAGCGCGTGTCCCGATCTTTCTCGAGCGCCTTATCAATGATCCGTTCCAGTTCCGGGTGCACTTCCGGATTGAGGCGTGCCAGCTTTGCCGGTGCCCGGTTCAGGATGGACTCGAAGATCACTCCCGAAGTGTCGCCGCGAAACGGCAGGGTGCCAGTCGCCATTTCATAGAGCACCACGCCAAACGAAAACAGATCCGTGCGAGCGTCCAATTCTTTTCCCCGGACCTGTTCGGGAGACATGTATGCGACCGTGCCCAGCGCCGTGCCGGGACTGGTCAACTGGGCGGAGACAGCGTCGGCGGTCGCTTCCAGAATCTCTGCACTCTCAGGAATCGGTCCGCCAGAGGACGAAACCTTGGCTAGCCCGAAGTCGAGAATCTTGGCATGCCCCTGGGCGGTCACAAAGATATTGGCCGGCTTGATGTCGCGGTGGATCACACCCTTGGAGTGCGCCGCGTTCAGCGCGTCGGCCATTTCGATGCCCAATGCGAGCACCGTCTCGCCCTCCATCGGCTTGGCGCCAATGCAGTGCTTCAACGTCTCGCCGTCAAGAAACTCCATGACGATGAACGACTGCTCACTGCTTTTGCCGATCTCGTAGATCGTGCAGATGTTGGGATGATTGAGCGCGGATGCCGCCCGCGCCTCGCGCCGAAATCGTTCCAGGGCCTGCGGGTCGCGCGAAAGATCATCGGGAAGGAACTTGAGGGCCACGAAACGGCCGAGCTCGGTGTCCTCGGCTTTATAAACCACGCCCATGCCGCCGCCACCAAGCTTTTCGACAATTCGGTAGTGCGAAATGGTCTGGCCAATCACTAAAGGGCGCCATGCCTCCAGTCGCTTCATCTTACGGACGCAATGGCAGCCCGTCAACGAATGGCGGCGTCGGGACATCGCTCCTTTAGAATAGAATCCAGCTAGTGATTGCGGTTCAAGGAGTCGTGAATGAAACGAGAGTGGAAACGAGTTGTCGGTCTGGGGCTTGTCAATTTGGTTTTGGTGGCATCGTCATCGATTTCGCAGGCGCAAGATAAATCCCAAAACAAAGGTGAGAAAGAAGCGCCGCCTATGAAGTTGAAAGTGGGCGATACCGCTCCTGATTTCAGCCTGCTTAGCTTCGATGGCAAGGATCTGAAGAAAGTATCGTTGCAGGATTACCGAGGGAAGAAGAATGTCGCTCTCGCGTTCTTCGTCTTTGCCTTCACCGGTGGTTGAACCCGAGAAATGAAAGCTCTCCAGCAGAATCTCAGCAAACTGGAGAGTGCCGACACCCAGGTCCTGGGTGTAAGTATGGACAGTCCCTTCTCAAACTTTGCCTTCGCTCAACAAAATGGAGTCACTTTTCCGATCCTCGGCGACTGGGGAGGCCCGGTCACCAGCAGCTACGGGTTAACTCAGAAGTTCGACATCCAGGGCGTTCCCATGGAAACCGCGAGGCGCGCCACCTTCCTAATCGACAAATCAGGAAAGATCATCAACGAACAGGTCGACAATGAGGCCGTCGATCCAACGAAAACCGTGGAGGCCTGCGAGCGGCATAAATTAAAGAACTGAAAATAGGATTGGCTAGGCGGCGACCTTAAACACTGGAACCTTAGCGGGTAGGCGCTGTACTCGATTTACAACTCGGGCAGCGCCTTCATCATCTGCCAACGCAATGGTCGGAGTTCGCTTCCTTACTTGAAAATAGCTATTCCCGCGGCAGAATAGCATCGACGGTAAAGATGCGGAGAACAATAAGGCTGCGACACTGTCGAAACTGGCGTTGGACGGCTCATTCGAGATGATCGAAAGCCTGGCCGGCTCGGTTGAGATTCAGAGATCTCGGTGGCATTCCGTGATTCGCGGAATGGCATTGTCGGCGGCGTCGACCTGTCATCAAACGATAGCGCGGATATAGCAACTTCGCATGATGGCGGTAAAACCTGGCAGCTGTTGAACAGCCTCCGGTGAAGGGAGCCATTTTCTGCCTGAGCTACACGCAGGGCAACAGACGCGGTCATGTTAAAGAAGAAGACGGCCACGGCGGAAATCGCACAGTTGTGATCACGGCCGAGACCGAGCCAAATTTCACTTCGGGGCCGGCGGCCTGGTCTCCCGATGAAGGAAAGACCTGGTTTAAACTGCATAAAGTCAGCGGCTATTGGGCGGTTGCGTTTGCGAATCCGCAAGCTGGATGGTGTAGGCAACAACGGCGCCATTCTGAAAATCAGCTTCTAATTGGGATTTGACGCGCCGCGCGGCGCTTTAACGCAGCGCGGCTCGATGTTTTTCGTGCGGTCTTATAACGTTTTGAAGTACTCGATAATCTGCATCCGCTCTTCCTCGGTGAGCTTCCGCCCAATCACGCCCTTCCCTTTAGGTCCATCATTAAACTCATGACCGGCATTGGAGTTACCCGGTAGATTGACGTCAAATTCGCTGGCGCCTTTGAGCGGGCTGGTGTCGAGGCCAAGTTTGACGGGATCGAACTGTTTGTTTCCCAGATAGAAAACTTTCGACCGCTCTGCGGCCGGCGAAAGCAATTCAAATAAATTGGGGACAGAACCATTGTGCAGATAAGGAGGCGTCGCCCAGATTCCGTTGTGCGGGCGCGCTTTATAGGCCAACGGTTCGCGCAGTTCGTTCTTCCGGTAGCCATTCCATTGTTCCTGTTGCTCGGGCGTAAGCTTCAACTCGGTGTACGCCTGCTCGATGACTTTTTGCGTGATATAGGTTAGCCCGTCGCCGGCTGAGATCGTGCCTTGGTCCAGCGGCCCGCTATCGGCGGTTCGCTTGTGAAAATTCTGAGCCTCTCCGGGATCGGTGCCAATCTCTTCGAGAGGAATCATGGTCACTTTGAAGAATTGTCGGCCCTGACTATTGGTGAAATTTGTCCAATGCTCGGACTTGCGTCCCTCGTCGGAATACATGGGCGGCTGGTGGCAGTGCAGGCAGAGTTGGTTGTAGAGTTGTTCGCCCCTGGATGCCTTGTCTCGATCGATCTTTCCCAACAGGTCTTCTGGCCACTCCGGAGACCAGACGCCTTTGCCGGGGGCTTCGCCGCCGAGGAGCATCTCGATCTCGTGCAAATTCTCGACGCGAATTGTGTTTTGAAACTGCGCTCCGGGATAGCCGAGAAGATTGATTCGCGAACGCACGCCAAGGGCTTCGCCGACGTTGCGTCCCATGGGTTGCTGGATGGAGCCGTTGTACTGAACCCAGTCCAGCCAAGACGCGTCCCAGATCGGCGGGTAATTTACTGGCGCGTTGCCATAGACGAGATTTTTATTGTTGTTGAGTTCCGTGCCAAAAACGAAGTTGCCAATTCGCGCCAGCGCATCGGTGCGACCGTAGCCTTCAGGGGTTGGGAACAGATGTATGGTCGACTTCAGTTCGGTGAAAGTCGTGTCGAGGTAATACTTCATGGCCTGCCGCAATCGCGCTTGATCGGCGCTCGGGTGGTTCGGACCGAGTACACGGTTCGCGAAGCGGTGGAAGCGGAATGGGTCGTAATAGGTCCAGGTAATTGCGAGGCCCAGGGCTTCGGTGAATTTCTGCAACTCAATGAGGGAGGGACCGGCGTCGATGCGGATGGCCTTCCCTCCGTAAAAAATCTCGCCAGTGTGACAACCGGCACAGGTGATGCCGAGCACGATGAGTTTTTGCCCGGTGTAGGGGTCGACGAAGCGATCGTCCCGGGCAAAGCCTACGGGGAGGCCGTCGGGATTCTGCTCGTAAGTTTGGTCGGGGATGAAACCGAATCCCTGCATGTAAGCGTCGTCTTTGAACGGAGGCGCTCCGCTGAGAGTGAACTTCGGCTGCTCGAGCGCCAGAAACCAGGCGTAAGGCAGGAGTTCACTTCCCTGCGCGGTGTGGTAGTAGCGATGGCGCTGATCTTCCGTCCAGTTCTGGGGCAGCCAGACGACGTCCCTGGGGCGGTCGATCCTGGGGACTTCCAGGCTGTTGTGGATTGCGAAAATGACGACAGTTACGGCGAGTATGGCCAGCACAGCAAGCAGGGCGAGCGCGACGCGCACACTCTTGCGCTGCAGCAACCCGGTCTTGCCGTCGTTTTGATGTTCGGTCATTGGCCACCTCGATGGTCGAAGCTTGATGCGGGCCGGCGCAGCGGGTGAACTATGGAAGCGCGATTCTTGCATGAAATGCAAACCGGGTGCAAGGTCGATCATCCTCTGCAGAGGAAAACCCTTATTCGTTTGTGAGCATTTTTTGCAGCGGTGGAACCATTGCGCCACCCAAAGCCACGAGGATCATCAAGCTTTTCGGCGATCTTTCGAAAGGCTGCGTCACCCAGATTCGTGAGACTCGATCGGGTGACTCGGGTGACCATCTCGGGAGCGCGTGCGGGCGCGCCGTCAGGGGCCAGATTGTCACCTGCTGTAGGTAACGGGTCAATTTGTCCCATTTGCGCCGTTTCTGGCTTTCCTAACCTGCTGGCCCTGCGGAGTTTGAGGCAGCCGGTTTCGGCAGTCGACCTGCAATTGTCCAACTGCGATCTCCCCCGGCGATCAAGTGGGCGCGGTATGCCCCCTGGAGGGTTCGATTTCCATGAAGAAGTTTTTGGTCCTGTGCTTACTCGGCGCGGTCACGCTGGCCTACGCAGACAACACAAAGTTGTCCCCGGATTTAAAGGCATCGCAGGCGAAGCATGCCGTGGTGGTGGTGCAATACAATCAAGCGCCCGGGCCTATTGATCTTCTCTCGATCACCAACCTGTTGGGCACGATTTTGAACAAGATCCCGCTGGTGAATGGGATCGTGGCCGACCTCCCGCTCGGAAGCATTCTTTCGTTATCGAATCAGGCGAATGTGAAATACATCAGCCTGGACCGTCCCATTACGCCGAGCCTGAGCAATGCCGCTCCTGCGGTGAACGCTTTTGCAGCATGGCAATCGGGCTACACTGGCGCCGGCGTTGGCGTTGCCTTGATCGACAGCGGCGTAATGGATCATCCCGATCTTCATGGCGGCTTTCTCGGATTGTCTCGCGTTGTATACAGCCAGAGCTTCGTCTCGGGCACGTGGAGTGCAAGCGATCAGTATGGACACGGAACGCACATCGCCGGCCTCATTGCCGGGGATGGAGCCAGCTCTACGGGTTCAAAGTATTCGCGCACATTTCAGGGAATTGCACCGGGGGCGAACCTGGTTAATCTGCGCGTGCTTGATCAGAATGGCTCTGGAACCGACAGTGCGGTGATTGCCGCGATTGCGCAGGCGGTCACGCTAAAGGGATTGTTAAATATTCGGGTAATCAATCTGTCGCTGGGCCGGCCGGTGTATGAAAGCTACAAGCTTGACCCGGTTTGCCAGGCAGTTGAAGCGGCGTGGAAGAGCGGCATCGTCGTGGTGGTTGCTGCGGGAAACGATGGACGGTACCAGCCGACGAATGGTTATGCCACCATCAATTCGCCGGGTAACGACCCGTATGCGCTAACTGTCGGGGCAATGAAGCCGATGGGCACGCCGACTCGCAACGACGACCTCATTGCCAGCTACAGTTCGAAAGGGCCAACCGCCATTGATCATATTGTGAAGCCCGACCTGGTTGCGCCGGGCAATTTGCTGGTATCGCTCGAAGCGCCGGGCAGCACGCTATACAGCGAATATCCGGGCAATCAAGTTCCCTACAGCTATTACGTGAATGGTGGGTCGAGCGCTTCGTCTTCCAGTTACTTCACCCTGAGTGGAACCAGCATGGCCGCGGGCGTGGTAAGCGGAGTGGTGGCTGATCTATTGCAGAAAAGTCCACAACTCACTCCCGACCAGGTGAAAGCCCGCTTAATGAAGACGGCATGGAAAGCCTTGCCTTCGCAAAGCAGCGTCTTCGATCCGACAACGGGAATTACGTACACCGATCAGTACGACATATTTACCGTGGGCGCAGGCTATGTGGACGTCGAGGCTGCGCTTGCGAGCACGGACGTAGCCAAGGGGACGGCAATGTCTCCGACGGCGAACTATGACGCAAGTTCGGGCAACGTGTTTCTGACGTCTGATCCCTCAGCTGTTTGGAACAACTCGGCCATGTGGGGCAGCGCCGCGGTATGGGGATCGTCGCAGTTTGTTTCGTCGAACTCGGCGATGTGGGGATCGTCGGCCATGTGGGGTTCATCGGCGATGTGGGGATCGAGTTCATCGGCGGGATTCGGAACGGTTTGGGACAGCAGCGCGATGTGGGGTAGCAGCGCCATGTGGGGCAGCAGTGCGATGTGGGGTAGCAACGTGTCAGCGGGAGAACAAAACTAACGGCTGTCTTTTCGCGCATAAACCCGGAGGCATGGTCCGAGCCAATCGCCAGAATTGATTTTCGGGTCCAAGGATTCGCGGACCTCGCAGTTTGTCTCCGTCACTGCCACATTCGAGCGTAGAATGTCGGTGCCGTGGCGGAAGGACGTGGCAGCGCAACCCGCTCGGCGATCGAACCCGGAAGCGAGGAATAAACCACGATGAACCCGAAAAGCAAGCTGATCCTTGGAATACTCACGGCCGTGGCAATGTTCGGACTATCTTTTGCACTTCCGCGAGGCGGCGCATTGCAAGAGGCACAAGCGGCGCAGTTTCCCATGACGGTTGGAGTTTGGGCAATCTTCGTATTGCTATTCGTCAAACTGAAGTAGTATCCGGCTCGATTCGCATCGAGCAAGTCGCCGGGCTGAGTGATTCTACTTGGTCGAAAACTTGTACACCGTGGTTGACTGGAAGTGCTGGCCTGGCTTGAGTTCTGTAGACGGGAAATTGGGTTTGTTCGGCGAGTCCGGAAAATGCTGGGTTTCGAGACAAAAAGCGTAGCGGCGATTGTAGACCTTGCCGTCCCGGCCATGAATGCCATCCAGAAAATTCCCAGTGTATAGCTGCAGGCCGGGCTCCGTAGTCAAAACATCGAGCACACGGCCAGAATGCGGATCGTAGGCTTGCGCTGCGAAGAAAAGCGATCCCGGCGTTGGATTGTTCAGGACCCAATTGTGATCGTAACCATTTCCTAATTTTAGTTGCTGGTCATCCTGGTTGATGCGGGCGCCGATCGCCGTCACGGTCGCGAAATCGAACGGGGTTCCTTTGACGCTTCGCAGTTCGCCGGTCGGAATCGAGGTTGCGTCAATTGGCGTGAAGCGATCAGCCTTGATTATGAGCTGCTGTTGCAGGATGTCTCCGTTGCCCTGTCCGGCCAGGTTGAAGTACGCGTGATTGGTTAAATTAAGCACGGTGTCTTTGTCGGTGGTCGCACTGTAATCGATTTTCAACTCATTCTGGTCGGTGAGCGTGTACACGACTTTGACCGCCAAGTTTCCTGGGAAACCTTCTTCTCCGTCTTTACTCAGGTAGGTAAGTTCAAGAGCCTGTCCAGCGCTGCTGGAAACGTCGTTTGCAGTCCACACGCGTTTGCCGAAACCGCCGTGGAGATGATTATCGCCGTCATTTTTTGCCAAGGTGTAAGTCGTGCCATCAAGCGTGAACGCGGCGTGGGCGATTCGATTGGCGTAGCGTCCAACGGTTGCGCCGATGGAGGCCTTGCCGCTGGCGTAGCCCTCAAGAGTGTCATAGCCCAGTACGACGTCGTCGAACTTTCCCTCGCGATCTGGCGCTTTCAAATAGACGACCGTTCCCCCGTAATTTGTGATCGCGGCTTCAATGCCATTCTTGTTGGTCAGGATGTAAAGATCGGTTTGCTGCCCGTCTTCTGTTTTGCCAAATGATTGCTTTTGCATTTTCGATTTCGCCTCCGCCTGAAGACCTGAAACAAAGATCGTTGCGACGGAAAGAACGAGCATTGCAGTCGTCATTACGCGTAGCCTTACCATTCTTCGTCTCCTGAAACCACGCTTCACACTCTACTTAGGATTTGGAAGCGCTTCGATCTTGTCAATGACCAAGGCGCGCGATCCGCCGCGCTCGAAAACTTTTCCCGAGGCGGTTACTTTCTGGCCGGCGAATGGAAGCAGTTTGTCGTTTTGGCCGGACGACGGCGTCGCGTCGGAGATGGGCCAGTAAATCGTGCCATCGTCGGATAGAATCACCAGCGGCGATCCCGCTTTTGCGCACGCTACCGCACACTCGGGGCTTATGGGCTTCTTAAGGTTCTTGGTGAAGGCGCAAGCCGAGTCGAGCACGTAGCCCTTGACCGAATCTGACTTGCCGCTGGCAGATGCCGCGAAGGCGACGGCCAGAAGAGCCGCTGGGAGCGCTAACCTGGCGAGAACGTTACGAAGACGCATGGAATCTCCCCGCTTCGATTTTCTTATGCGTGGTATGAGAAAGACCCATTCAGTAAACCACCGATTCAGCTGCGAGCCAAGTCTTGATTGACCGAGCAATTGACTTTTCAAAAGCCGGTGGCCGGTTTAATTCCCTCACTCTCCACACATTCGAAGAGCTTGCCCACCGCGAGATTCTTGTACTCCTCGGTTCGGCCGTTCGGCCACTGGATTACGACGCGTTCGATCTTGTCGCGTTTCCCCACGCCGAAAGTTACGGCAAGCTCGGATTGCGACAGATAACTTGAACCGCTCTTGACCAGACGGGATTGCATCGTGCCTTCGTGATAGATACGGACCGCGGCACCGATCGCATCACGGTTCGATTGCTTTCCGACCAGGCGAAAACGGATGCTCTTGTTGGCGGCGAGCTGGTCGTTGCGATAAAGATACGCGGGTCCGTTGTTGCTAGTGATGAGAATGTCAAGATCGCCGTCGCGATCAAAGTCGCCGTAAGCAAGGCCGCGTCCGACCTTGGGTTGACCGAACGCGTCCCCCACTTCTGAAGTGACATCGCGAAAGGTACGCTTCCCCTGGCTGATAAAGTTGTTCAAGAAAAGCTGCGGTGGCTGCGCATATCCGACATTGCCACGGATGCTGCGCACAGTGTCGTCGATGTGGCCGTTGGCTGCGACCAGATCGAGCGCGCCGTCGAGGTCGGCATCGAGAAACATGCAGCCGAATCCGAGCGTAGTTTTCGAAGGGAGTCCAACGCCGGCCTGAGTTGCAATATCCTCGTAGGTTCCATTGCCAAGGGCTCGATAGAGCCCGATCATTTCGTTGTCAAAATTTGTGATGGCCACCCCGGCAACGCCTGAATTCTCGAAGTCGGCAGCGTCAACGCCCATCCCCGCTCGCGCTTTGCCATCGACGCTGAAAGCAATTCCCGCTTCCACCGCGACATCCTTGAACGTGCCGTTGCGCGCGTTGCGGTAGAGCTTATTGGGCTGCGTGTCGTTGGCGACAAGGAGATCGGGCCAACCGTCCTGGTCGTAGTCGAACATGGCCACGCCCAGCGATTTCGAACTGCTGTCGAAGATGCCGCTGTTCGCGGTCACGTCTTCGAAGGTTCCGTCGCCGCGATTGTGGAACAGCCAGCAGGTTTCGCCGCGATAGGCTTCCGGCGTGCAGTAAGACTTATGCTTTCCATCGAGGCTGCAGAACACATCGTGCTCGGGGGACCACTTCACGTAATTGCAGACGAACAAATCAAGCCGGCCATCGCGGTCGAAATCAAACCACAGCGCGGACGTACTTAGAGCTTGACGGTGCCCGAGCCCGCTGGACTCGGTGACATCGATGAAAGTTCCCTTCCCAGTGTTCTTGAAAAGCCGGTTCTGACCAACGCACGTGATCAGGATGTCAGGAAAACCGTCGTTGTTGAAATCGCCCACTGCGACGCCCATGCCGTACATTTCGACGTCGAGGCCAGACTTATGAGTCACGTCGGTGAAACTGCCATCGCGATTGTTGTGGTAGAGATGAAGAGTTGAAGTTTGCCGCTTGTGGCCGGGCCAGTCCATGCCGTTGACGAGGATAATGTCCTGCCAGCCGTCGGAGTCGTAATCCAGGAACGCGCATCCGGCGCCGAGGGTTTCCGGAAGAAGTTTGCCGCCGTAGGCGCCGCTGTTGTGTTGAAACTGAATGCCCGCGGATTTTGTGACATCGAGCAACCGAAAGCCCGGTGATAGTTCCGGTGCAGGCCCGGCAGATAATTCCAAAGGCAAAACCGAAGCCGAGACTGCGCCGACGAGCCCGCGCAAGAAAGATCGGCGGTTCACCGAATATTCACCAGGCCGCTGCGAATGGCGTAGACCACGAGTTCCGCGGTCTTATGGATTCCGAGCGCGTCCATGATATTGGCGCGATGCACGGCTACGGTGTTGGCGCTCAGGTCAAGGTCTGTTGCAATTTCCTTATTCGATTTCCCGGCAACGATGAGTTGCAGAACCTCGAGTTCGCGAACCGTAAGTCCCGAACTTCGCTCGCCTTTCAACGTTGCGCCGCGAGAGACTTGCGGATCGAGCACGATCTCACCCGCGGCGACTCGACGAATAGCCGTCACCAATTCCATATCGACAGCGCTTTTCAGAATGTAGCCTCTGGCGCCGGCGTCGAGCGCTTGATGAACCCAGGTGTCTTCGGAATGCATGCTCAACATCAGGATGGCAGTTTCGGGATGCTTGCGAAGAATCTGCCGGGTGGCGTCGAGGCCGCTCATGCCGGGAAGGGCGCAGTCCATCACGATCAATTGCGGATGTAACTGTTCCGCCAAACGAACGGCTTCAGCCCCGTCGTTGGCCTCTCCGACGACCGTGATATCCCGTTCGTCTTCAAGAATGCGCCGAAAGCCCCGGCGCACGAGGCTGTGGTCGTCGACCAGCAGGACTGAAATCTTATTCGCCATGCAACTCCGTTTTCTCTACTGGAACTCTTAGACGAACGAGCGTTCCACCTTCGGCAGGTTTTAGGAACTCAATACTTCCGTCCAACAATTCGGCGCGTTCGCGCATCGCAACCAAGCCAATGCCCGACCTGGTGGATTGTTCCACAAATCCAGCGCCGTGATCTTCGACCTCAAGCTCTAACTCCTGTGGCAAAAAGCGAAGCCTCACCCAAGCCTGCCGAGTTCGGGAGTGGCGCGCGACATTGTTCAGGGCCTCCTGCAGGATGCGGTAAATATGAATGCCGACGCCACCGTCAACAGGAAACGCAACCCCCGATTTTTCGTAGGATATTTCAATTCCACTTTGCCTTTCCACCACCGGAATATACCAGTCAATCGTACTCTCGAGGCCAGCCTCTTCCAGCATGACCGGATGGAGAGCCTGCGAAAGGCTGCGGACCTTATCGAGCGAGGATTGCGCGATCTCAGAAACTTCTCGCAATTCGGCGCGCAAGGACGAGTCTTCGGGCAACTGGTTTCGGGCACGGCTCAACATGGAGCCAATCGCGGTAAGGATCTGGCCGAATTCGTCATGAAGTTCGCGCGAGATGTGCAGCAACGTGGATTCCTGGGTTGAAATGAGTTTCTGTGCCAGCTCGCTGCGCTGTTCGGAGAGCGCGGCGAGCTGTGCGAACAAGCGCCGATTCGAATAAATCACGTACAAGCTAGTGAGCAGAATCGCGCTAAGAATCGCCGCGAAAAATATGTACACCTGGCGCTGGACGCGATCGTATATTTGCCCGATGCGCTGCGCTACCTGTTCTTCGCTTTCGTTGTTCTGAACCAGCAGCCGGGCGACTGCCGTGCTCAGAGCCGCCTGGCGCGACTGGAGCGACAAGCGGATTTGGGTGCGCGCATCCTTATCCTTCCCGTCTCGCGCCAGCGCAAAGGTACGTTCGACGGCATCCCAGAATTGCGCCATCGAGTTGCCTAGAAATTGTCTTTGCTCGGGAGTTCGCTGGGCGAGCGCGAACTGCTCTTCCAGTTTGAGAGCATCATCCAAGTCTGCGCGGATGCGCTCAAACTGCGCCGACCACGCCGTAAGAGGATAGGGTTCGTCATTGTCGAGCATGTCGCGCATGGCCAGCGCGAGCGAATTCAAGTCGTTCTGAATGCGCAGAAGTTGGAGCGAGTCTTTGCGATTCCTACCGGCGAGATCGTTCTGCAGTTTGCGCAGACCGGAAATCTGCACCGTGATGTACCACGAGTAAGCCACGACCGCGGCGAGAGTGATGACGAGTCCGACAAACAAACCCGGGGTTGGAGACCGGCCAGAGCCGAGCGGACGAAGCACGCTTCGAGGATATAACGCGAGCGGTTCAAGTTCCAGCGTCGTACAACATCCGCGGTAATGTCGCAGATCCCAGTGGCGCGGTGGTTCAGGGCGCCCTGGTGAGTGCCAGGCATGTTGAAACCGGGTTGACGCGTACGACCACTACCGACCACGATGGAAACTATCAGCAGGGCTGTTGACTAACCGGACAAATCACGAGCGCACTCCCGGAAACTGATGTAAACTTCTTGGCGCATACATTTTGCAGCTTGTACAACGCCTCTCGCCAAGCCGATCCGCTTCCCGGTCCGTTTCGGACGGAGCCTCCAGTTCCAACTCCAGGAGATTATCCATGCGCACTTTGAGACTTCCAATCATCGCAGTTCTACTTGGCCTGGCGGGCACGATTCGTGCCACTGCGCAGAACCCGGCCGCTTCTGCCAGCGCGCCCAAGCTGGAGCATTTCGATATCAGCCTGATCGATAAGTCGCTCGATCCCTGCCAGGACTTCTACAAATACGCGTGCAGCAAGTGGAATGCGGCCAACCCCATTCCCGCGGATCAAGTCGCCTGGGGAACCGGCAGTGGATTGCAGTACTGGAATGAAAATATTTTACGCGAAGCCCTGCAGAAAGCTGCGGCTCAAACCGGCACTCGCACCGACTACGAGCAGAAGATCGGCGACTATTGGGCGGCGTGCATGGATGAATCGGGAATCGAAGCCGCCGGGACGCGCGATTTAAAACCCGAAATCGAGCGCATCAACCAGATGACCAGCAAGTCGCAGCTTGCCGATCAGGTAGCCCATATTCACCAGGCCGTTCCCGGTGCTTGGGAGGCCGACGACAATCAGACTCGGGCCGCGCTCCTGGGCTTCAGTGAGCAGCAGGACTTTGACGATGCCAGCAGAGTAGTAGCCGCGATCGATCAGGGAGGGCTGGGATTGCCGAATCGCGATTTCTATATCAAGGACGACGACAAATCGAAGGAAATCCGCAGCAAATACGAGAGCCATATCAGCAAGATGCTGACACTTTCAGGAGAAAGCGCGCAGCAAGCAGCCGCCGACGCGAAGATCATCTTGGCGATAGAAACTGCCATGGCCCAGGGCCAGATGGATAATGTCGCACGTCGTGACCCCAAGAACCTGAACAATAAGATGACCTTCGAGCAGGTGCAGACGCTCACGCCCTCGTTCGACTGGAAACATTACACCGAAGTGATCGGGGCTCCGCCTTCTTCGCCGCACTACATTGTGAGTTCGCCGCAATTCTTTCGCAGCCTTGAACCACTCATCCAACAGCATTCGGTCGATGATTGGAAAGTTTACTTGCGCTGGCATTTGGTGCATGGTTCCGCGCCTTATTTGAGTAAAGCTTTTGTCGACGAGAACTGGAACTTTTACGCGCACACCTTGCAGGGAGCCAGGGAACAACTGCCGCGCTGGAGGCGCTGTGTGCGGGCGGCGGACCGCGATCTTGGAATGGCCCTTGGACAGGCATACGTAGACGCGGCCTTTCCGCCGGAGAGCAAACAGCGCACGGTCGCTATGGTTCACGATATCGAGCACGCGCTCGATCAGGACATAACCACCATCGACTGGATGCAACCGGCGACCAAGGAGCAGGCAAAGGTCAAGCTGCATGCGATTGAAGACAAGATCGGATACCCCGACCACTGGCGCGACTATTCCTCGGTGAAGATCGGGCGCAATAGTTATGTCGACAACGTTCAGGAGTCGACCGCCTTCGAATTTCATCGTCAACTGAACAAGATTGGCAAGCCGGTAGACCGCGCCGAGTGGACCATGACCCCGCCAACCATCAACGCCTACTACGATGCACAGTTGAATACCATCAACTTCCCTGCCGGCATTTTGCAGCCGCCGTATTTCGACAACAAGATGGAAGACCCCGTGAACTATGGCGCCATCGGCATGGTGATCGGGCACGAGATCACTCACGGCTTCGACGACGAGGGCCGCAAGTTCGATGCGCAGGGGAACCTGCGCGACTGGTGGACGCCGGCGGATGCGAAGGCCTACGACGAACGCGGACAGTGCATTGCCGACGAGTACACTGAGGAGATTCCGGAAGCTGGTGTAAAGCAGAATGGCCACTTGACCCAGGGTGAGGACACCGCCGATAACGGGGGGCTGCGACTGGCTTTTATGGCGGTCAGCAATAAATTGCAGTCGGAGGGCAAGTCGGTGGACGCCAAAGAAACTGATGGCTGGACGCCGCGGCAGAAGTTCTTTATCTCTTACGCCTACTCTTGGTGTGAGGAGCTTCGTCCCGAATTCATGCGCACCATTGTGCTGACCAACCCGCATTCGATTCCAAAATATCGAGTGAACAATGTGGTTTCCAATATGCCCGAGTTCCAGGAAGCTTTTTCCTGTAAAAAGGGTTCGCCCATGGTCCGCGCCAATCAATGCAGGGTCTGGTGAAATGCCGGCTGAGACCGGAATGAGCGAAATAGATCGGAGGGTGATTCGATGTTGAAGAAGCTTTTGCCCCTGATGGGCCTGCTGCTTACAATCTCCGCGTATTCACAGCAAACCGCGCCCAGCTTTTTCGACGGCAAGACCTGGTGGGACTACGTAAAAGTTCTTGCCGACGACAACATGGAGGGACGCGAGACCGGCAGCGAAGGGCTCAAAAGAGCCGAGGCCTATGTCGTCGATCAGTTGAAGCTGGCGGGACTCGAACCGGCCGGGACCAAGGGCTTCTATCAACCGGTGAAGTTCGAATCCCGGCAGATCATCGAGAAAGATTCCAGCCTCGCACTGGTGCGCGACGGCAAAGCTCAGCCCCTCGTTCTGGGCGAAGACGCATACTTCAGCACGCGAGTTGACTTGGCACCCAAAGTACAGGCGCCGCTGGTTTTTGCGGGATACGGTTTGAACATACCCGAAAGTAACTATAACGATCTCGCGGGCCTCGATCTGAAAGGCAAAGTCGTGGTGATTCTGAACGGCACCCCGGCGGATATTCCAGGGCCCCTTGCCTCGCATTATCAATCCGCAGCCGAGCGCTGGAAGACGCTTCGCCAAGCTGGAGCAGTCGGGGTTGTGAACATCGTGAATCCGGCGACCATGGATATTCCCTGGTCGCGAATGGCGGTAAACCGCGCGCATCCCAGCATGACCCTGGCTGGAGCTCAATTCAACGAAACAGAGGGCGAGAAACTGGTTGTGGTCTTCAATCCCGCGAAGGCTGCGATGCTCTTCGACGGATCGGGTCATACTTTGGACGAAGTCTTGAGTCTGGCAAAAGAGCGGAAGCAACTTCCGCGATTCCCGCTCGCGGTTTCGATCTCGGCGAAGGCGACGGTCGAAAAGAAGACGCTGGAATCAGACAATGTGATCGCCAAGCTGCCGGGAAACGACGCCGCGCTCAAGAACGAATACGTTGTTCTGTCGGCTCACATTGACCATATCGGAATCGGTGAACCCATTAACGGCGACCGCATTTACAACGGGGCTATGGATAACGGATCGGGAAGCGCATTGTTGATGGACGTCGCCGCCTCCCTGAAGAAGTCACCAGAGAAGCTCAAAAGATCGATTCTCTTTGTGTTCGTGACCGGGGAAGAAAAAGGATTGCTTGGTTCGAAGTATTTTGCCGCGAATCCTACCGTCGATCCCAAGTCAATGGTCGCCGACATCAACGTAGACATGTTCTTGCCTATTATTCCGCTCAAACTGCTAACCGTTTACGGACTGGCGGAGTCCGACCTCGGAGATATGGCTCGCGAGGTGGCACAGCGTTATGGCGTGAGCGTGCAACCGGACCCGGAGCCGCAGCGCAATATCTTCATTCGCAGCGATCAATACAGCTTCATCCGGCACGGAATTCCGTCGCTGGCGATCGGCGTTGGAACCACGCCCGGCTCTCCCGAGCAACAGATCATCAAGGATTGGCTTACGCAGCGTTACCACGCACCTTCCGACGACTTGAATCAGCCTGTGGACCTGGCCGCAGCAGCCCTCTACGAAAATATCATTCGAGGATTGATGGTCGCAGTCGCTCAAAACCCGCAGCGCCCGCAGTGGAAGCCGGACAGCTTCTTCCGCCGCTACGCGCAGGCAGCAGGCACGTAGGCCAGCTTTATTCCGGCGTCGCTCGAACGAAGACCTTGTCAGCGCTTACGAGTTCGGCGTTCGGTACCTCGGTTTCAAGCTTGATTCGTTGCATTCCCGCCTTCCTTTGCGGTTTGGCAAGGAACGTCAGCAGATACTGCCGGCCAAAGCGCCGGGTAATGTCCTCAAGATAGGGCGCGAAGGAAACCGGTGCGCCATTGCCCAGGTAATAAGCCTCGCCGCCAGTTTCGTCAGCGAGCTGCGAAAGGTAATTCTGACCCCAGTTCATGCGCCACATGCTGTGCCCGTAGTGTCCTTCGCCGGGCGTGTAAATTCCAAAAACAATGATGCCGGCGCGCTGTGCTTTTTCGATTACGGAATCCACATAGGTGTCGCCCGGACCGCTGCCCCAGTATCGGTCGATCCCGTCAGTGACCATCAGAACCTCGCGCCGTTCGGCTCCCTCAGGCCACCGTTTCATCAGATCTCCCAAGGCAAAATACGGGCTGGCGTTGGCGCCAGCCCGTCCTAATGGAAGGCGTAGGGCTTTGGACGCGAGGGCGTGGTCGTTGGTGACGTTCTGCAGCACCTGCGCGTTTCCGTTCTGCATATATGCCACGCCGATCTTTGTGGTCGCGGGCTGCGCTTCGATAAATTTGCGAATGTCGTCCAACTGCGAACCAAGGCTCATGTTCGACGAATCGTCGAGCACCACGAAGAGTTCAAGTCCCGCGTGATCTCCCTGCAGCGGCAACCACCCAGTGACCGTGTCCCGGCCGCGGCCTTCGTAGACCATCACGTCTTCGCGGCTGACGTCGGGAACGCTTGTGCCGCGACGAGGTTCCACGGTGACCACCAACTTCACAGCTGGGCCCGCAGAAGATGGGTTACCCTGTGCCGACATCCGCGACAAAGGAACGATTAAAATGGCGATCGCGAAAACCGCAGCGATAAGGCAATGTTTTTTCATGCAGTTCTCCTTGTCAGACTCCGCCAAGCATCGTTATCGATTAAGACATCCACTTTATAAGATGCGGACTCGAGGAAAAGAATACGGGCATGGCAATCAACCTGTATCCGCACTGACGCTTGCGCTTTTACCCCGTCGCCGACGATACTGGGATGACACAACACTATGAAAACTAACCTTTCTTTTGCTACTCCTGCAGGAGTCGAAACCGAATGCCTCGCCGTTGTAGTTCTCGATCACGGCACGAAGGATAAACCCGACGCAGCCGTCCAAAGCGGCGATGGTTCGATCAAAGAAGCCGCGGCTGACGTCATCCTCAGCGGTGAAGTAACGGGCAAGACATTTGAAACCGCCCTGCTGCACCATCCGGCAAAGCTGAAAGGAAAACGCCTGCTCTTAGTTGGGGGTGGGAAGGCCAAGAACTTTGGCGCCTCCGAGTTGCGCAAACTCTCGGGCGCGGCGGCTCGTTATCTTAAGCCCAAAGGGATCCGCAGCTTCGCTTTCCTGGCCCCAGAGAATATTCAGAGCGACGAAGCGGTAAAGGCCATCGTCGAAGGAGCGTTTGTCGGCAACTTTGATCCCGATACCTATAAGAGTGACCGCAAGGATCAGAAAATCGACTCCGTGACCGTCGTCACCCGAGGTGATCAAACTAAGCTTCAGAGTGCGATGGATGAAGGCCGCATTGTCGGCGAATCTCAGAACTTCACGCGCGAATTGGTCAACGAACCCGGCAACCACATGACGCCGACCATCCTGGCAGAACGCGCTCGCAAGATGGCGCAGGAAGTTGGCCTGAAGTTCGAAGCGTATGGCGCCGACAAATTAAAAGAATTGAAGATGGGCGCCTTCTGGGGCGTGGCCCAAGGTTCGGACGAGCCGCCCGCGCTCATCATCATGCGCTACGAACCAGCAGATGCTCCCGCAACCCCCGTGTTAGGCCTGGTTGGAAAGGGCGTCACTTTCGACACCGGCGGCATTTCCATCAAACCCGCCGATGGCATGGAGAAAATGAAATATGACATGGCCGGCGCAGCCGCGATGATCGGCGCCATGCGCGCGATCGCGTTGCTGAAGCCGAAAGTGCGCGTTACTACGATTGTCTGCGCTACTGAAAATATGCCTTCGGGAAAGGCGCAGAAGCCCGGCGACATTCAGATCGCAATGTCGGGCAAGTCGATCGAGATCATTAATACCGACGCCGAAGGCCGACTGGTCCTCGCCGACGGCCTCTGCTACGCCCGCCAACTAGGTTGCACGCATCTTATCGATGCCGCCACGCTTACCGGCGCGGTGGTCGTCGCCCTCGGCTACGTGAACGCCGGAGTCTTTGCGAACGACGAAAAAATCTACGAACGCTTCAATCGCGCGACCGAAGAAGCTGGAGAGAAGTTTTGGCGCCTGCCGCTCGACGAGGAATACAAAGAAAATATCCGCTCGAACATTGCGGACATTGTTAATTCTGGCGGCCGCTGGGGCGGTGCCGTCAACGCGGCCATGTTCCTGAAAGAGTTTGCGGAAGACACTCCCTGGCTGCACCTCGATATCGCCGGCACGGCATGGATGGAAGACAACAAACCGTGGATCGCAAAAGGCCCGTCGGGAATCGCGGTGCGCAGTCTGGTGGAGTTCACCAAAGACCTCGCGGGCTAAATAGTCCGGACTAATCTCTCTTAGTCAAGCAGCCTCGTTGGGCTTTTTGGCATCTGAGGTTGCGCTGACTCTCCCTGTGTAACGTCAGCGATACACAAATCTGCACACGAGGAGATCGTCATGAAGTCACTCTTTGTTGTTGGCTTGGTAGTCCTGGTTCTGGGAATTCTTTCTTTTTTCGTGCCCATACCTCATTCGGAACAACACGGAGTCAGCGCCGGCGACGTCCACCTCGGAGTGACAACACATCACGAGGATCGAGTTCCGCCTGCTCTGGGCGCGGTCTTGCTAGTGGTCGGTGCTGGCATGATGATCGCCGGTCGAGGCAAGAGTTAGTCCTCACTCCGATTTCATTACATCGCCGAAGGCACGCTGATTCCAAGCACCGCCAAAGCTCGAATCAGTTCGCGACGAACAACCGCAATGGTTGCGAATAGAAATTTCTTTCTACCTTCATCCGGCTCGGCGAGGATCGGGTACCGGTGATAGAAGGCGTTAAAGAGCTGCGCCAACTGGAATACGTGTTTTGCCAGGTATGCGGGTTCAGTCGTCGCGATGCATTGATCGATCACGTAGGACGTCTTCGAAGACGCCAGCCACAGCTCCCATATCTCATTGCCATCCGCGCTGTTTAAATATTTCGCATACTCGTCCGTAGAAACGTAGCTGGCTACATTTCTGCAGAACGCATCTGGATCCAGTCCGCCTTTGCGAAAAATGTTGTTGGCGCGGACCACCGCGTACTGCGCGTACGGCCCGGTCTCGCCTTCGAAGCTCAGCGCTTCTTTGAAGTCGAAAGCAATCACAGAGGGCTTGGTGAACTTCAGCATGAAATAACGCAACGCGCCGACGGCAATCTGAGTCGCGATCGTGACGCGCTCGCCATCGCTTAATTGTGGGTGGCGAGGATCGACTTCTTTTTTCGCTGAAGAGATGAGCGTGTCAATCAGATCGTCGGCTTTTACTCCGAAGCCTTTGCGGCCGGAAACCTCGATGTAAGAACGCGCTTTGTCTTCGTCGGACAACTCATAACCGAGTTCAGCGGCGCAGCGCGGAGTGAGCGCGACCATTTCATAAGAAAAGTGGATGTAGTGGTCAGCTTGCTCGTTGTAACCGAGTCCGCGCAGCGCTTCGACGACGGTGCTTTGCGCCTCGGCCTGCCGGGCATCGATCACGTTGTAAATCTCGGCGACATCGCCGAAATGAGGATGATTGGGCTCGCCGTTCATCGTCGAAATCCAACAATCGTGTTCGTTGGGATACCGATAAAACTTACGATATCCAAAATCTTTCCCCAGCAGCCCAAACTTCCAGAGGTGGTAGGCGATGTCTTTGCCGACGTAACCCACGGTCCCGTTAGACCGTACGATGACTTTCTGCTCTTCCTCGGTGACTTCTGGGTTCTCTCCGTCTATTGTCGCTGGCGCTTTTCCGCGTCGCATCACCCAGCAGCCTTTGTTCTTTCCCTCAATTTCGAAGGAAAGCACGCCACTGTCTTTGAGTTTGATGAACGCGGCGTCCCAGAAATGCAAGTGTAGGATTTCGCTCTCGCGAGGTAGGAAGTCGTACTCGATGTCGAGCCGGTCCATCGTTTCGAGATGGCGGCGAAGTACGGCAATTGAGATCAAGTCGGCGATGGCAGCCGTCTCGTTTCCACCTTCTTCGAGCGCATGCAGCACCTGCTGCCGCGCATCTCGATTCTGCTTGTCCTCTTCATACCAGCGCGAAACCTGCGCATACAAATCCCAGCAGAAATAATCAAACCGCGGCTGCCGGGTAAGTTCTTCGATTTCCGCGCGTGACTTTTTCTCCAGATACAAGAAGCCCACAATCACATCCGCGACCTGAACACCCGTATTGTCGATGTAATTCTGGATATCCACTTCCCTGCCCGCAAAACGCAGCAGTCGGACAAATGTATCGCCGAGGATGGCATTCCGCAGGTGCCCGATGTGCGCAGCTTTGTTCGGATTGATGCTTGAGTGCTCGACTAGAACCTTGCCGGCTGGAACTTCAGCCTTCGGTTTTTCGTCTGCCGCAAGCCCGGCGGCAAGTGATTCTCGCTTGACTCGGGCGTTGATGTAGCCCGCTCCGGCAACTTCGAGCTTCTCAAAACCATCGATGGACCCAATACCGGCGACGATCTCTTCGGCGATTTTTCGGGGCGCCTTTCGTAGTTTCCTGGCCAACTCAAAGGCGAGCGGCAGTGCGTACTCGCCGAGTTCGACCCGCGGCGGTTGCTCGACAACGATCTTGGGCAAGTCGATGTCGTAACTGCGGCGCAGGAACTCGCGTATTTGCTGCGCAAGACGGCGTTCCAGGTGACGGTACAAAGAATTCCTCGATGTGGTTGAAGAAAATAGTGATTGTAGCAGAGGGTGCGCACCACAGCGGTTTGACGGAGTGTGAAGGCTTCCCTATGATGAAAATTGCTCGTTCGTCATTTGTCGACGGCTGGAGCAATCGCGCGCGACTAAGGTCCGAAAGCCAGCTACCTAAGGACCAGAACCAAAGACCAACGACTAGCCCTATGCGCATTGCCTATCTCGACTGTTTCTCCGGCGTGAGCGGCGACATGTTTATGGGTGCGCTGATTGGTGCCGGTGTGCCCAGACAACTTTTGGAGGAGACGGTCGCCGCGTTAAACATCGGAGCGCGGTTGGAGATTTCCCGGGTCCAGCGCAACGGCATCAACGCAACCAAGGTCGACGTTTTTTCGCCCGGCGAAAAAGATTCGCCGCGTGAAATGTACGAGCAGAGCTCAGGCTATTCAGAGCACGCACATGGGCCCGAAGAAAATCGACGTGAACATGGGCCCGACGAACACGCGCACGATGAGCATGGACATTCTCGCGCCCATCACGGAGAGCCGGTTGCGCTGCTGGAACATAACTACGCTTTGCAAAGCTCGGCCACTTCGCTAAAGCATGATCACAGCCATTCGCAGGAGCATGGCCGCGGATTAAACGAAATCCGCAGCATTATTCGCCGGGCCGCGATCAGCGAAACCGCAAGACAATCTGCGATCGCGATTTTCGAGGCACTGGGCGCGGCAGAAGCCAAGATCCACGACACCGATATCGAGAAGATCCATTTTCATGAAGTCGGTGCCGTCGATGCGATGGTCGATATCGTCTGCGCCGCGGTGGGAACTGAAGCTCTGGGCCTCGACGAGATTGTATGTTCGCCGCTGAATGTCGGCGGAGGCACAGTGAACTGCGCTCACGGAACTTTACCGGTGCCCGCTCCCGCCACGCTGGAATTGCTGAGAGATGCACCTGTATATTCGTCTGGGATTCGAGCCGAACTGGTCACGCCTACGGGAGCTGCTATCGTCAGGACTTTGGCGAAGCGATTCGCACCCTTCCCGCGAATGAAAGTTGAGATAGCCGGATACGGAGCGGGCACGCGTGATTTTGCTGGCCATGCGAATGTTGTGCGCCTGACGATCGGAGAGGCTCAATCGGAACTTTTGTCCGACATTCCCACGGACACGATCGTTATTCTCGAAGCCAACATCGACGACCTGAATCCGCAGGTTTTCGGTTACGTGATGGATCGCTTGCTCGAGGAAGGCGCATTAGATCTTTTCGGCGTGCCGGTGCAGATGAAGAAGAATCGGCCGGGCACGCTGCTGACGGTTTTATGCCGGACGGAAGACGCTTCGAAATTGACGCGGCTGATTTTCACCGAAACAACGACTCTCGGTGTACGGCAGCGCGAAGAAAAACGGCAGACTCTGGCCCGAGAATGGATAACGGTGGCGACTCGCTGGGGCGACGTGCGAGTGAAGGTGGGGAGCATGAACGACACGGTAACAAATTACGCTCCGGAATATGAAGACTGTCGCCGCATCGCCGCTGAGCGCCATGTCCCGCTGAAAGCCGTGATGCAGGAAGCAATGCAGCTTTATATGAACCGCCAGCGGTAGCAAAATCATCAACCCCAAAGGGCACTTCGCAAAGGAATGCAACCGAGGCGAATTTCTTGCATCGCCTGAAATGCGCACATGAACAAGAAGTTTTACATCACGACGCCGATTTATTACGTGAACGCGCGGCCGCACATCGGACACGCTTACACCACCATCGCCTGCGACACGATTGCGCGGAGGCAACGCATGATGGGCGCGGACACGTTTTTCCTCACCGGCACCGACGAACACGGTCAGAAGATTGAGCGCGCTGCGCAAGCTGCGGGCAAAACGCCGCAGGAATTTACCGACGAGGTGTCGGCCCAGTTCCGCGCTCTGTGGAACCGGATGGGCATCACTTACGACGACTACATCCGCACCACGGACGAACGTCACATTAAGCGGGTGCAGGTGTTGTTCCAGCACCTTCGCGACAACGGCTACATTTACAAAGGCACGTACACCGGTCAATATTGCGTGTTCGACGAACTCTATGTCGATGTCGTTGGAGCAGGCGCGCCTTGCCCCGAGTGCGGGCGTCCGACGGAAACCGTGAAGGAAGAGAATTATTTCTTCAAGCTTTCCGCCTTCCAAGACAAGCTACTCCAGCTTTACACGGGGCGACCCGACTTCATTCGCCCGGATACACGACGAAATGAAGTAATGTCGTTCGTGCGCTCCGGTCTGCGGGATCTCTCCATCAGCCGCTCGACATTTTCCTGGGGCATCCCTGTGCCCGACGATCCCAAGCACGTGATCTACGTTTGGCTGGATGCGCTGGCTAATTACATCACGGCGATCGGTTACGGATCGACGCACGAAGGTGCACAGGAAGCGTTTCGAAGATACTGGCCAGCCGACCTGCAGATGATCGGCAAAGAAATTGTCCGCTTTCACTGTGTGTACTGGCCTGCGTTCTTGATGGCAGCGGGACTTCCCGTGCCGAAGAGTATTGTTGCCCACGGCTGGCTGCTGTTCGAAGAAAGCAAAATGTCGAAGTCGCGCGGGAACATCGTGCGCGCCGAGACCATTCTCGATGTGCTCGGCGCGGACGCTCTGCGCTACTTCCTGCTGCGCGAAATTGTCTTTGGGCAGGATGGATCCTTTTCTTTCGACGCACTGGTGCAGCGCTATAACTCCGATTTGGCGAACGGCCTCGGCAACCTCGCCAGCCGCACGCTGACCATGATCACGCGCTATTTTCGCGGTGAAGTGCCCTATCCCGCGGCGGCTGTCTCGCAAAAAGCGGGAGACAATGCAGTCGCCGAGACTGCGCGCACAGTGATCACCGACTATGGCGACCTGATCGATCAATACCAGTTCTCGCGCGCTCTGGAAGTGGCGTGGAGTCTGGTAGCAGCAGTCGACAAATACATTGTCGAGAATGAGCCCTGGGCGCTCGGCGAAAAACAGGACGAAGAGAGCCGGTCGCGGCTGGCCACGATTCTATACACGAGTGCGGAGGCGTTGCGTATCGTGACTGCATTAGCCCACCCCGTAATTCCCGATGCAACTTCGAGAATCTGGGCGCAGCTCGGTCTCGGCGACATTCGGAAATTCCCGTTGTCGGATCTGAAGTGGGGACAGCTTCAACTGGGAGCCAAGTTGGGCAAGGTTGAACCCGTGTTTCCCCGCGCCGACAAGAGCGCAATTGAAAGGATGCAGAACATGGAAGAGCAGCAACGAAGCACTGTCGTCGCGCCTCAAGCAGAACAACCAGCGGCGCCTACTCCCCTTGTTGCGACGCCGGCAGGGAAACCGGCCGTGTCTGCACCCGACGGCAAAATCAGCATCGACGACTTCGCGAAGGTCGAGCTACGCGTCGGCCAAGTCAAGACCGCTGAGAAAGTGAAGGGTGCAGACAAATTGCTGAGGTTGGAAGTCGACCTCGGGACCGAGGTTCGCCAGGTGGTAGCCGGCATAGCAGAATCGTATGCGCCTGAAGTTTTAATCGGCAGGAAAGTCGTAATCGTCGCCAACCTCGCTCCGAGAAAGCTTCGCGGACTGGAGTCAAATGGCATGATTGTGGCCGCGTCGCCCGAGGGAGGCAAAGCTATTCTGGCGAGCTTCCTCGAAGATGTGCCGATCGGGACGAGATTGAAATAGTGCAAGCACGTGGAAGTGACTCGACCCGAACGGGGGTGTGCTCGTCGCCACATGAGCTCTAACTAACGTCCGATGACCAACGACCAACGACCGATCTTTGTCGACTCTCACGCGCATCTTGAGATGGAGCAATTCGACGCGGATCGCGACGTCATGTTGCAGCGCGCCAAGGACGCGGGGATTCAGACGATTCTCGCCATCGGCAGTGGAACAGGACCGGGATCGCTCGACTGCGCGATCCAACTGGCGGACAAACATGACTTCATTTATGCCACGATCGGGATTCATCCTCACGAAGCCAAACTCGCGAGCGAGGCTGACTTCTCGGAAATGGTAGAACTGGCAAAACGGCCTAAGGTCATCGCGTGGGGCGAGATCGGATTGGATTATTTCTACGACCATTCGCCGAGAGATGTCCAACAGCAGGTTTTTCTAAAGCAACTGGAATTGGCGCAAGCGGCCAAGCTGCCAATCGTGATTCACTGCCGCCCTTCTGACAACAGCGACGACGCATGGGAGGATTGCCTCAGACTGTTAAACGAACATCGGACCAGAAGCGGATTGGGAGGAATTCTTCATTGCTTCACAGGAACTTGGGCTCACGCCGCGTGCGCACTTGACATGGGATTCATGATTTCGTTTGCCGGGAATGTGACCTTCCCGAAGGCGCAGCAGATTCGCGACGCCGCGAAACAAGTGCCGCTTGACCGCGTGCTGATCGAGACCGACTCTCCCTTTCTCGCGCCCGTGCCGCATCGCGGCAAACGTAACGAACCATCGTTCGTAAAGGAAACGGCGAGGCAACTGGCCGAGTTGCGTGGACTTTCGACGGAAGAGATGGGGTTGCAGACCGCGAACAATTTCTACCGTTTCTTTTCGCTTCACGAAAAGCTCAAGTCCATTTAGCTTGTTTAGAGCATCTTTTCCCGGGGCTGTGTAATCTGTTAATTAGAAGCGAGATATCATGCCAGAGAACACTTTTGACATTGTGAGCAAGCTCGACCTGCAGGAAGTTTCCAATGCCATGCAGCAGGCACTCAAAGAAATTCATACCCGCTTCGACCTGAAGGATTCGAAGTCGAATATCGAACTCGAAGGCAAGGACGCGATCAATCTGCACTCCATGGACGAATACAAATTGAAGGCAGTCACTGAAATCTTTCAGCAAAAATTGGTGAAGCGTGGGGTCTCGCTGAAAGGTCTTACTTATGGTGCAGTCGAACCCGCCTCCGGAGGCACGGTGAAGCAGAAAATCACCATGCAACAGGGCATTCCGATCGAGAAAGCGCGCCAGATTGTGAAGGTCATCAAAGATTCCAAGAAGAAAGTAAATGCTTCGATTCAGGGCGACCTGGTCAGGGTGAGCGGGAAGGACCGCGACTCCTTACAGGAAATCATTGCCCTGCTTCGCGGGCAGGATTTCGGCATCGACACGCAGTTTACAAACTACCGGACTAATTGAGGCTGGAGTTGGGGACGAAACCATTGAGCACGCAGGCTGCCATCGACGGAAAGGAAATCTTTGAACTGCTGCGTGGCGACCTCTCGGCTATCGAGCGCGAATTTGGGCGCGACACTGTTTCCGGTGTCGAAGCGATTACCGAGATCGGTGAGTATCTACGTCGTGGCGGCGGCAAGCGCATTCGCCCCATGCTTCTACTGCTCTCTGCGCGGCTTCTGAACTATCAGGGGCGCGGTGCCATCAAACTTGGCGCGGTCGTCGAAATCATTCACACTGCTACGCTGGTTCACGATGACATCATCGACGAAGCTCAGACCCGCCGCGGCCGTCCCGCCGCCAACACGCAGTGGGGAAACTCCAAGTGCGTGCTGGCTGGCGACTGGCTTTACATGCAGGCTTTCAAGATTGCAGTTCAAGAGCGCAATTTCCGCATCCTGGACGCGCTGATCGATCTCACTCAGCAGATGGTCGAAGGCGAATTGCTGCAGATGGAGAAACTGGGCAAGCTGATTTCTTCCGATGAACACTTCGATCTGATCTTCCGCAAGACTGCATGCCTGTTCTCCGTATGCATGCGCATCGGGGCAATTCTCGGCGGGGCCACTTCCGAACAGGAAGAAAACCTTGCGCAGTACGGACGCGATCTCGGCATGGCATTTCAGATTGTCGACGACGTGCTCGACTTGACTGCTTCCGAGGAAGTATTAGGCAAGCCCGTTGCGAGCGATCTGCGGGAGGGCAAAGTCACCATGGCGGTGATTCACGCCCTCGAACGCTGCACTCCGCAGGAGCGGATGGTCATAGACCGAGTCGTCTGCGAGAGAGCCTTCGACGGCGTCACCCACGGAGAAATTCTAGACATCCTCAATCGCTACGGCTCGGTCGAAGCCGCCAATGCCCGAGCCATGCAATACGCGGCCCTGGCGAGAAACGCAATCTGCGGATTCCCCGATAGCGAGATTAAACGGGCGCTTTTATGGGCCCCTGAATTCGTCGTTGCAAGAGAGAAATAAATCACGGTCTCTTAACCGCCACACCCAACATCTCAAACCGTCCTTCTTTCAACAACGGACCTGACCCTAGAAACGCGCGAGCCGGCAGTTCTTTCGAAAAGCGTTTGACGTAGGCGGCATTGAAGCGCTCCCACAGCGAAACGTCCGGCGAATACACTTGTACCCAGACCAAGTCATCCATGCTCATGTCTGCCTCGGCCAATACTGCCTCGAAACCATCGAACAACAGACGAAGTTCATGTTCGACATCCGTCGGGGCCACGCCGGTCCCGGGGTCAATGCCAATGCGCCCCGAAAGATAAAGCGTATCGCCCACTAGCACGGCGTCGCTGAATGGCAAAGCCTCTTTGCGGCTGGGCAGATTGATGTAGTGGCGGACGGCTTTGGTTTTTGCGGGCATATGGATTATTGTTCCTATCTGGGGCCTTGAATCCTCTGGATTAAGCAGTCTATCTAATAGACTCGGCCTTTTGCGTCAATGATGAACAATTTCCTCTCACTGATCGCGCACCACGGATACCTTCTCCTGTTCCTGGTTGTGTTAGCCGAAGCTATTGGCTTGCCAGTTCCGGCCGCGGTCGGGCTTGTGGCCGGAGGCGCTGCTGCTGCCGCGAAAACGTTGAGCGCCCCAAAAGCTCTGGTCATCGCCCTGACCGCGATGTTGCTTGGCGACAGCCTTCTTTTCATTCTCGGCCGTTACATGGGCTGGGGATTGCTGGGTTTACTGTGCCACTTGTCGGTAAATCCGGAGTCTTGCGTTCTGCGCTCGGCCGAATCCTTTTACAAGCGTGGCAAGGCCACATTATTGATTGCGAAATTTATTCCCGGTGTAAATACCATGGCTCCGCCGCTGGCTGGCTCGATGAAGATGCGACCGCTGCAGTTTTTCCGTTACGACGCTTCGGGAGCAATGCTGTACATCCTGGCTTATGGCAGTGTGGGATTTATTTTTCGCGATTTCCTGGCCGCGATTACGCGTGGTTTTCAAGCCGCTGGCCATGTCTTTGGCGAAGTGCTTTTCGCAGCAGCTATCGTCTACACGGGTTACCGCGTCTGGCTGTACCAGAAGAATAAAGTCTACCGCGTTGTGCCACGCGTGCAAGTGGAAGAGTTGGCGGACAGGCTTGCTTCCGATGAAAAAGACAAGGTTGTGATCGTCGATGTCCGCAGCCACGGCTACTACGATGCCGGCGCAGCCCGCATCAAAGGCTCGATCCGCATCGAACCCAACAATCTTTCCGAGGAGTTGAAAAATCTCCCCAAAGATAAGGACATATATCTCTACTGCACTTGAGCACGCGAAGCGACCAGCGCCCGGGTGGCGCTGCAACTGCGGGAGCAAGGATTCAACGCGTTCGTAATCGTCGGCGGGGTCGCGGCCTGGAAGAAAGCGGGTCAACCGCTGGAGCCAGTTCCACCAAGTGATCTGGTGAAGCTTCCAACTTTCGCGTAGGCCCGACCTAGCTATACTGGTCTCATGGCGTTACACAACGAGATCGAAATCAAGTTTCGCGTCGACGACACGCGCGCGCTCGTTCGGCAGCTGAGGAAATCTGGCTTTCGTCTGCTTACTCCCCCTACTCGCGAAATGAACACGCTCTACGATCTACCCAGCCAGGCCCTGCGCAAGCGCGGCGAATTGCTGCGACTACGCCAGTATGGGATGGAGTGGCTGCTGACCCACAAAGCCAAAGGCAAGGTAGGACGCCATAAGACGCGCGTGGAGACTGAAACCAAAGTCGCGGATGGCGCGAAGATGGACGCGATCTTGCACGCTTTGGGATTCGCACCGACCTTCCACTACGAAAAGTTTCGCGCCGAGTGGAGTGATGGCAAAGGACACGTGGTCGTCGACGAAACTCCGATCGGAAATTTTGGCGAGATCGAAGGTCCATCACGCTGGATTGATCGAACCGCGCGAACGCTGCAAATCCCACCCGCCGACTACATCACCGCAACTTACTCTGAACTTTTTTTTCAATGGAAAAAACGAACCGGGATTCCCGCGAATGAAATGACTTTCAAAGCGATCCCGAAGAAACCGTTCCGCCGGTCGATAATATGACCCGGAGTTTCAAGACGCAGGGTTACTGTCTCGTTTATGCACCAAACTAACTAACAAACGCGTTAAGTGAGTGCGTGTAAACTTTTTGCAGCTGTGGTTTTGCCCCAGCGCGTGCCTCTGCAAAAAGACAATTTTCGGCGCCTTCTACGGACGGTTGAAGCTCTCTCCGATCTTGGTCCGGAGATAACCGCCGAGCGCGACTTTGCTCAAACCGCGCGGGCCATGCTGTCCGCGTCACTCGAGGCGAGCGGCGCTCGCGAAGGCGCACTCTTCACTTACAGCCACAAACCTTCATTGCTTACCTCGATCGCGGCCGAGGGTTTCACACTCATGCCGGAACCGGCAGTGATCCCGCTGCTGCCGAGGCACGTGCATGCGCTCACTGCCTCTCGCGAACCCGTGATTCTCGACTCGGGCTCGTACGACCTCTATCTCACCGCCAACGGAAATGTTGCACCCGAACTTTTTAAGTGCATCGTCCCGATGCGAGTCGGCAGCAAACTGGTGGGCCTCATTGCTCTCGGCCGTCGCGAAGGCGATGCTCTCTATGATTCCGGTGAACTTGAGGCTTTGGATTTGCTCTGCCACTACGTAGCCCTCGCCGTCCACAATCATTCGCTTACCCAGACCCTGGCGCAACGCGTCTCGGAAAACTTGCGCCTGATGGCATCCCTGCACGGTTTCTACGACAATGCGCTCGAAGCCTTCGCCGCCGCCATTGACGTGAAGCACGTCAACATTCACGGACACTCGCTGCGCGTTGGACGCTACTCCTCCGCTATCGGCGAGGCCATGAATATGGATCCGACTGAGGTCGCAGCTCTTCGTTCAGCCGGCTATTTGCACGATATTGGAAAAGTTGCCGTCGATAAACGCCTCTTCGGCAAACCCACTTCGCTCGATGCCGAGGAATTCCGCGAAATGGCGGACCACACCATCGTCGGACATCAGATTGTCAGCGGCGTCCAATTTCCCTGGCCTCGCATCCCCGAGATCGTGCGCTGGCATCACGAGCGCAGCGACGGTTCAGGTTATCCCGATGGGTTGCTTCTCGAAGATGTGCCCATGCCAGTGCGCATCGTAGGCCTGGCCGATACTTTCGACGCCATGACCAGCGAACGCCCCTATCGCGAGCGCCTGTCGCTCGGCAGTACGTTGAATGAAATCGTGCGTCTGACTCCCCAGAAATTCGATCCCAACGCAGTCCACGCGTTGCTGCTTCAAATCCGCCGCGATACCGTCGGCAGCAACCGCAGTCCGTTCCTGCAAGATCGCATGGGCGGCGACATCGCCGCATCCGACATCGACCAACTCGCCGCCAGCCTGCAACACAAAATGAATCACGGCCGGCTCTATCTCACCTAATTCTGTTGGTTATTCTGCCTACAACGACGCGAGGGCTATGAAGGGCGTACGAGGACCTCGACGCTTCGTGTTTTAACAACACGCGATTTCGCTGTCGTTTGGTTTTGACTTTTTCGGCCACCTGCCGGAAAAAGTTTTGTCCAGCACGATCCCTACTTCACAGTTGAATGCGCATCTCATTGGTTGCCGCGAATCCCATCGACTCGTAAAGGCGGCGGCCATCGGCGCTGGCGTGGAGGACAACTACGTCCACTCCGTTTAAACGGCACCACTGCATCGCCACTTCCATGAGTTCGCGGGCCAATCCGCGGCGGCGAACTTCGACTTCTGTATACACATTCAGGATGTTGCCTCTGGGGCCGGAGCCGATCATGTGGGGTGGCCAGTCCATGAGCCAAAGACCGGCACCGGCTGCAATCGAGCCGTCAGGCGCGATGGCGAGCCATGCCAGATATTCTCCAGTATGCATTTTCGCGAGCAGCCAGATGCGGCATTTGGCGGCCATCGAGTCGAGTGCCGCGTGGTCGCGGTATCCCATGTCAACGAACATCGCACGCCGATGTGCGATCAGAGTGTCGATATCGTCGGCGCAGGCGCGGCGTATAGAAAATCCCTCAGGCAAGCTCATACAATTCTCAGTTCGATTAGAGGCCGAACCGGAGGCGGTTAACGTCGCCGAGGCCGGGCTTCCAACCCATGATAAAGAAAGAGATCGCCCCATAACCAATCGTGAATCACTCGTGATTGACACTCACCCGGCAGGCCCCTAGACTGGGAACGAGTTGAAAAGCTGAGGCCCCGTGTGGGCCGGATGCGAATCCGTAACGGGGACTTGAGGACGCTCAATGGCTTGGCTGCAAAACAAGTTCGAAAAAAATTTCCTGATCACGACCGTAGACTACGTCTTTAACTGGGCACGGAAGTCGGCGGTTTGGCCGATGACGTTTGGTCTGGCGTGCTGCGCGATCGAGATGATCGCATCTTCGACGGCGCGCTTTGACATCGCGCGCTTTGGGTCGGAGGTGTTTCGTCCCAGCCCACGGCAAAGCGATTTGATGATCGTTGCCGGGACCGTGACTCTGAAGATGGCGCCGGTGGTCAAGCGCATCTATGATCAAATGCCCGATCCCAAGTGGGTGATCTCGATGGGCGCATGCTCCTCGGTTGGCGGCCCGTTCAATACCTATGCCGTATTGCAGGGCGTCGACAAAATCGTGCCGACCGATGTGTATGTGATCGGATGCCCGCCGCGCCCCGAAAACCTCTTTTACGCTCTGCTGAAGCTCCAAGACAAGATCGATCAAATGACCCTCGCTAAGAAGCCTACCGAAGTGCGGCTGGATCCGAACATGGTGGAGAATTTCAAGCGGCAGGTTATGATCGCGCAGACTTTGCAGCCGAAGTAGCTGTCAGCTTTCAGCTGTCAGCACTCAGCAAATTCGCATGGCTGATGCTGAGGGCTGAATGCTTACTAAACTCACTACTCAATCTGAACTTCCTCCTGAGGGTGAGGCTCGCGAGTTTTCTTGCGGCGATAAGGTCATCTGCGTTGCCAATGTGAATGGGACTATTTCCGCAATGGATAATGTTTGCCTGCACCGGGGCGGGCCGCTGGGCCAGGGTGTGATCGAGGGAGACAAGTTAGTATGTCCGTGGCACGGTTGGCTTTGGGATCCTAAGACGGGCGAGGCGGTGCACAATCGGGCGGCCAAGATCTCGGTTTACCCAATCAGAGTGGAAGGCGACGCTGTGATTGTTGAGTTGTAGAAATTGTCCGACTCAAGAGCATGAGCCCCGTCACTCACTTCCTCACGGGATGGGTTTTCGCCAACTGTGGGCGCCTTGACAGGCGGGATCGGGCCCTGGTCACGCTCGCCTGCGTCGCGCCCGATATAGACGGCTTGGGAATTATTCCTGAGTTGCTCACGCGGAACTCGCTTCATCCTCTGCTGTGGTTCTCTGAATATCACCATTCGCTGCATAATCTGGCATTCGCTTTGGTCATCGCCGGTGTGTCCGTTGCGCTCGCAGATCAGAGATGGAAAACAGGCTTGCTAACGTTTGTTAGTTTCCATTTGCATCTGGTTGAGGATCTGGCAGGCTCTCGCGGGCCCGACGGATACGAGTGGCCGATACCTTACCTGAAGCCATTTTCTTCAGCCTGGAGTTTGTCCTGGCACGGACAGTGGGCACTTAACGCGTGGCCAAATATTGCCATCACAACTTTGCTGTTGTTGACTACGTTCTATCTGACCTGGTGGCGCGGATTCTCGCCACTTGAAATGATTTCGCGGAAGGCAGACGCTACGTTCGTAGCCGCTCTGCGCCAGCGCTTTCCGAGACACGAACGGATCTGACTGCGCTATCCCAAATACGTCAGAAGCTTTCCGGGCTGATTGTCGAAGCCCGGGAACACCTGATTCAGCGATTTGTTTCCCAGGTGCTTGTACACGGCTTCTCCCAGCACTTGGCGGAAGTCGGTGGTTACCGCTAAGTCGCGGCCTTCATAGAGTTGCGATTGGTCGAGGCCTGGCCAGCGTCCGTAGACTTTGCCGCCTTTTACTGGGCCACCCATTACGAACATTACGTTGGCGTGGCCGTGATCGGTGCCGCGGTTTCCGTTTTCGCGCGCAGTGCGGCCGAACTCGGACATGGTGACGACCACTGTGTCTTCGGCTAGATCGCCGAGGTCGATCCAGAAGGCGGATAGCGATTGCGAGAATTCGTGCAGGACGTTGGCGATCTGGCCCTGAGTGCTGCCTTCGTTGACGTGATGGTCCCAGCCTCCGATGTCGGCGAATGCAACTTGAACTCCCAGGTTGGCTTTGATGAGTTGCGCGAGCTGCTTCAGGCTGTCGCCGAAGCGTCCGTTGGGATAGTCGGCACCGGGTGCGGGCTTGTACTTGCTTGGATCGGCGGACTTGAGCATCTTTACCGCGTCGAAGGTTTCCTGTCCGGTGCCGTGCAGCACGGAGTCGACCGAGTGCTCATACATGGCTTCGAAAGTATTGGCGTTGGGGTTACCTTTGGGATTGTTTGCGCCTACGCCGAAATCATTGATGTTGTTGATCGCCACTGCAGGCTCGCTGCCGGAGAGAATTCGCGGCAAGGAAGGCCCGAGGGCGATGGCGCGAAATGCCGAATCAGTTGGAGCGGGCTGAGGCAAAGAATGCAACGAGCGGTTCAGCCAGCCATCTTCGGTTGCTTTTATGCCGGGCGTGCCGGATTCCATGAAGTCCTGCGCGTCGAAGTGCGAGCGCGTGGGGTCGGGCGAACCCGTAGCGTGAACGATCGCAAGATGGCGCTGCTTCCATAGCGGCTGGAAGGGTGACAGGGACGGGTGGAGTCCGAAGAATCCGTCGAGATCGAGCACCTGGTTGCGCGGAATGTTGATGGACGGGCGCATGGCGTAGTAGGCACGTTCGCCGTGAGGCACGACGATGTTGAGGCCGTCGGCTGCGCCGCGCTGGAAGATTACGACGAGGCGCTTCGTCTTCGCGGACGGCGATTCGGCGGCGTTTGCTGCGCGGGCGAGGAATGCGGGAATCGCAGCGGTACCGATTACCGCGAGTCCTCCGTTTCTTAGAAATACGCGCCTGGTGATTGGCATTGTTTTCGCGCCTTCCTTGTTATGAACCCAGTTTTCAGTTGCCGGTTCTCCGTTATCTTCTTTGAAAGTCTGGCGATCCTAAGAGCAAACCTGCTATCAGACTGATATTCGGCGGCCGGGCCGGATCGTCTAGCTTGCGGCGACTGATCTTGGAATCTTGCAAACGCGCACTGATAACATCATGCGTTTGTTGGGAAACATCTCCTGCCAGCAGACTATTCTCAAGCGCAGTCAGGGCCTGTTGCGGATCGTTGTGCGGCACCGGATCGGAATCCACCTGCACGCCTTTCACTTTTCCGGATGTCATGGCCAAGGCAAAATTCATGCGTCCCAAAAGCGCGGAGGAATTGACCCAGGCATCGGCTTTCATGGAATAGCCCGTCGGCGGCTGCATGCCGTAGAGGGGCATCCCCATGTTTTGCAACTGGCGCGCAATGGGCATCGCGTCGGTGACCTGGGCTTCGCTGGCGCGCATCGCTGAGACTACAAACTCGAATGGGGTTTTTACTTTGGCGCGATAGGCGTCGGGGGCCCAGAACTCGGACGAATCCAGCATGGTCTTCAGCACTTCACGAATATTGCCGTCTTTTTTCAGGAAAGTTTGGGTCATGCGATCGACCAACGCCGGTGACGGATTGTCGGAGACGAAGCGGATCGCGAGCTTGGTGCACACGAATTTCGCAGTCGCCGGATGATGAGCCAGAATGCGCAATACTTCGTAGCCCTCTTTTTCTCCTTTGGGTTTGATGCGGTGGCCGAGAACAGTTTTATCCCCCGGCTCGTGGGTACGCTCTTCGAAGGTGAAGCCACCGCCTTGCCGGGGCTGCTTAAGTGTCCATCCAGTGAAGACGCGAGCTACTTCGGTGACGTCCTGTTGGGTGTAGCCGCCGTTCACGCCGAGGGTGTGCAACTCCATCAGCTCGCGGCCGTAATTTTCGTTCAGGCCGTTGCGCTTCCCCTTGGCTTGGCTGGTCTGGCCATTGTTCCTGGCTCGCCGCTTCTGATTGTTGTCGGCGTGCTTGGGAACGCCATTGGCAACGTCGGAGTTGGGCCCGACACTCATCCAATTATCGAGATAGAACAGCATGGCGGGGCTTTGCGCAGTTGCGACCAGAAGATCTTCAAACTTGCCGAGAGCGCGGGGACGAATGACGTCGCGCTCGTAGCTGGTAATCAAGTAGTGATCGGCGCCTTTGCCGATGAACACGTTGAAGTGGTTGAACCAGAAATCGGTCATCACTTCCTGCAACTGGCGGTCGCTGTAAATGGCGCGCAGCAATTTGCCTTCGACCAGTTCGGTGGAGACGACTTGTTGCGGGTAATTGATCGCCTCGACGGTTTCGCGTTGGCGCGGATTCATTCCTTCCAGAAACTCATCGCGTTTATCACCCTGCAACGAGTTGGTCATGATGCGCTGCTCTTCCGGCGACATCTTCAGAAGCGCTTTCATGCGCTGATCGGGAGGCATGTCGAGTAGCTCTTCGACCTTTTGCTCTGCTTCCATGCGCTCCTGCTGGCGACGGGCGTGGTCGTCGTCGGCTTTGGCAGGGTCGCCGTTTGCGAGTTCCTGTTTGCGCTCCCCTTTGTTCTGGTAGCGCTCAAGCTGCGCCTGATATACAGCGCGCTTCAGAGGATCGGAAGGAAGCGATTGTTTACCGTCGGCGACGTCTTTGATCGTAGGCTCGGGCGGAAAGTTCTCGACAATTTCACGCGTGTCCATTCGCAAGGTTCGGAACTGAGAGAGGCGCGCGTCGACGGCGCTATCGTCAATTTTGTCGGGGTGAAGCTGCTGGTCGATCCACTTGTCCAGGCCGATGGCCATGACGCGATCGACATCGCCGGGGCGCGGGCCGAAGGTCAGGCGATTTAGCGCGTGCACGACCTGCTTCCGCTGGTCCATTTGCACGGCGGATTCTTGCTTCTTCCTGGCGATTGCAGAGACGGCGAATCCTAGCAATGAGAGCAGAATTACCGGGGCGACTTGGGAGCGTCCTAACTTCATATTGGACACGGGGAGGTCGTTAGAATTATGAACCCGGCGTGAGGAAAAAGTTGCATATTGGGGAGTGACCTTGGTACCTCGGCGGTCCTATGCCCGCAGCGGCTCAAGCCAGATTCAGGGTCGTGGGGTGAACGCAGCGCTGAATCGCCGCTCGACCAACATGAAGCTAGGTTGGGCGATTCGCCTTGATAATGACCGAGGTGATGTCGTCGTCTTGCGGATCGCCTTGCACAAAGGCGCGGGCTGCGCGGTAGATGCCGTCAGCGACATTCTCGGCCGGATCGCCGACGTGGGCCTGAACGTAATCCAGCACACGCGGGACTCCAAATTGCCCTCCGTCGGGCGTAGTCGATTCCGGGATTCCATCGGTGAGGAAAAGCGCCATTTCTCCGGGATTGAGATCGATGGGAGAGGACAGCAAGAACTTGCTTCCCGAGAACAAGCCGAGCGGCGGCCCCGTGCTGTCCATCGTGCACTTCACTTCGCCCGACTCGCGGAACACGAAACCGGGAACATGTCCGGCGCTGGCGTATGACAGGCAATGATGATCGGGATTCAATCGGGCGAGAAAAAGAGTTACGAAATGGCCGTGCTCGAGATCTTTCAAGAGCATCTGATTGACGCGGACCAGAATGTGGTCGAGGTCGAGTTGCATGGCAGCGAAGCAGCGGACGTAGGCTCTGGTTAGCGCCATAACCAGCGCCGAGCCGAAGCCATGCCCTTTGGCGTCGGCGACTGCGATCAGCAGGGAGCCATCGGGCATGGATATGAAATCGAAATAGTCGCCGCCGGTCTCGTCGGCGGGATGGGCGGAGCCGCCAATATCGAAGCCTGCAATCACCGGTGCGGCCGCATAGAACCGCTGCTGCACGTCTCGCGCCAGTTGCAACTGAAACTGCTGCTCCTGTTTTTTTCGTAGCTCGGTGATGTCCTGCGAAACGGAAACAAAATGCGTGAGATGCCCAGCCTCGTCTCGCATGGACGTAATCGTCTGTTGCGCCCAGTAGAGTTCGCCGGTTTTTTTTCGATTGATGACCATCCCCTTGAAGGCGATGCCCTGCGTAAGCTGGGCCCACATCTGTCGGTAGAATTCCGCATCGTGCAAACCCGACTTGAGAATTCTCGGAGTTTTGCCGAGGGCTTCGTCCTTGCCATAACCCGTCGTCGCCTCGAACGCCGGATTCACGTAGCGGATGACGCCTTGGGTATCGGTCAGCACCACGCTGTCGGCGGTTTGCTCGACCACGCGGGAAAGCAATATGAAGCTTTGCACTGCCTCGCGTCCCTGGGTGAAGTCGTGGAACATTACGACGCCGCGGGAAATTGCTCCGGCCGCATCCTGCAGGGGCCACGCATTCACGCGAATCCAGACGCCGGACCGCTGCGAAGAATTTCGGACGAAGATGAGTTCATCGACAATTTGTTCTCCGCGGATGGCGCGAACCAGAGGCAGTTGATCGTGAGGAATCACCGAAGTTTGATCGGGAAGATACCAGCCTTCGAGCGACGTGTGCGTGTTGGGCAAAGTCTCGACAATACCAATTCCTAATATTGATTCTGCGGCGGGATTGGAAAATAAAAGCCTGCCCTGGCGATCGGCAACGATTACGCCCCAGGGAAGTCCCTCGAAGATCACTCGCAACGCGTCGGACTGCCGTGCGAGCGCTTCGTACTGACAGTCCATCGTGGTTGACATGGCTATCCTCTTCTTTGGGTCTCGTGTTCCGTGGGACGTTGCCGCGCCTCGGGCAACGCAGAGAGATTTCCGTTTCGATCAAGCATAGGCAGGGAAGGATAGAGTTGACGGGTACAGATCACTTATCGGCGGAGCGCAGAAGGACTTTAGTGGGCCTGTTTCTTGGGGGCTTGCGGGGATGTGTGCGGTTTCATCGCGCAGATTCAACCCCAACGAAGCGCGAAACCTCGCTCCTTAAAACCGAAGCGTCGGCGCTCTCGTACGCCCTTGACAGCGCCGGCGTTGTCATAGACGGGATGACAGATATTGGCTTCGCCGAGCCAAGCGTCGTCCTTGAGGACAATCCCTTTAGTACCCGGCCCCGATCCCCTCAGCCGCCGTATAATCGAGGCGAAACCAGCTTAAATCTGGCAAGGAGTGGGTAAAGCACACGTTGGACCCTGCATTTGCAATCGCGATTTTCGCGCTGGGGCTGGCCTTTGGCAGCTTCCTGAATGTGTGTATCTATCGCCTGCCGCGGGATTTGTCGGTGGTTCATCCTGGCTCGGCATGCCCGAAGTGCGAGCAGCCCATTCGCTTTTATGACAATGTTCCTATCCTGAGCTGGCTGATTTTGCGGGGGCGCTGCCGCTACTGCAAAGCTACGATTTCGCCGCGCTATCTCGCGGTTGAGTTGCTCACCGGCGCGCTGTTTCTGGCCTGCTACGCATATTTCGGATTTACTCTGGCCACGCTGAAGTTCTGTACCTTCGGCTTTCTGCTGGTGGGCTTGATCTTTACTGACGCCGAGACGCAGCTTTTGCCGGACAAATTAACCTTGCCCGGGCTTGTCCTCGGATTGCTGTTCAGCCTGGTCGTTCCAGTCAACGATTTGCTTTCGTCCATGCTGTTTGGCCTGGTCTACCAGCCTGAGCATGGCGCTGCGAGTCCGTGGCTTTCGTTGCTGCAGGCACTGATGGGAGCGGCCGTGGGGGCGTCGTTCATCTACGGGGCCGGGGCAATTTATTTGCGGGCGCGCGGTGTCGAGGGCATGGGCTTTGGCGACGTTAAGTTGATGGCGATGGTGGGCGCATTCCTCGGAATTCGATTGACCATCTTCACTCTGTTCGGCGCTTCGATAGTGGGATCGCTGGCTGGGCTGTGGACTGTGCTGGTGGTTTGGATCAAGCGCACCCGGCGGCGAATGGTGCGCCATCATGAACCGGCGAGCCTGGCTCGGCGGCACGGATGGGAGTCGGCCAGCATTGCCTTGCGGCGCTTTCCCATGCCCTTCGGAGTGTTTCTCGGCAGCATGGCCATGGTGGCTTCGTTCTTTGGCGACCAGTTCTTCCGCTGGTACTGGAGGTTGCTGTAATGATCCTCAGCAACCCCATCGTGCTTCGCATGGCAATCATGCTCTTTGGCATGGGTTTTGCCTTTTGGGTGGCGACTCTGCTGCTGCGGCGGATGCGCCGCATCTTGACTCAGGAATCGTTTGCCATTGACTCTGCTCCCGAGATCGAGCAGTTCCCCATGCACACCTACAACGCCGTGATTCAGCAACTCAAGCAGCAGAAACATGAGTTGTTAAGCGTGCAACAGGTGGAGCGGCGCAGGGCGAAAACCTCGGAAAACATCAGCGCGGCCGTGCTTTCGAATCTTTCGAGTGGCGTGTTGTTCCTGACCACGAATGGGTTGGTCCGCAATGCGAATGGTGCCGCCAAGAGCATTCTCGGATTTGCTGCGCCGGTGGGAATGAGTGTCGGCGAAGTGTTTCGGGATGCGCGCCTGAATTCGTCTTCTGGATCGCAGGAAACGCTTGCCGCTGCGGTGCAAGCCAGTTTGCGCGCGCAAAGTGTGTCACGCAGGGTTGAAGCGGACTATCTCACGCCGGCGGACGACCGACGCATTCTCGAGATCACAGTTTCTCCCGTGTATGCACCGTCGGGAGAAACCCTGGGCGCGGCTTGCCTGATCACGGACAAGACCGAATTTGCCTTGATTCAAAAGCAGCACGACCTGCGAGGAGAAATGTCCGCCGAGATGGCATTGGCGCTGCGGAATTCAGTCGCCACTATTTCCACTTATGCGCAGCAACTCGCTGTGAGCGCGGATCCCACGCTGGTACGGCAGTTGGCCGCCGATATCGCATCGGAAGCAGCCGACCTGGATCGCAACATCGGCGGTTTTCTCTCCGGCGGAAAGGCCGCGAAGGCCGCCAGAGCATAAGTTCAATCAGAGCCAAAGCGCCTGTAAAGATCGCAGGCCCCGCGGCACGGAGGATGAAACAACGATGAAACGCACCATCTGGATCGCAGCAACGGTTCTCGCTGGAATGATCACGTGCTTCGCTAACGCCCAGGACTCAACCGCCGAACAGCAACCCCTCGGCGACTACGCCCGCGCCGTCCGCAAGGATAAAAAGCCGGCCACAGCGAAGCAATTCGACAACGATAATCTGCCGGCTGACAACTCGCTGAACATTGTGGGCAAGACGGATGCTTCTGGCGATGCCAAGACTGACGACAAGGCGCAGGCTGCGGACGGGGACAAGAAAGCGGACGACAAACCGCCTTCGGTTCAGCCGGGCGAGTCGCAGGCGGATCGCCAGAAAACTTACGATGCGTGGAAAGACCGGTTGAGCGATCAGAAAGCCAAAGTGGATTTGCTGAACCGCGAGTTGGATGTGGAACAACGCGAATATCAGCTGCGCGCGGCGGCGATGTATGCCGACGCCGGCAACCGGCTGCGCAATTCTGGCAACTGGGACAAGGAAGACGCGGACTACAAGCAGAAGATCGAGCAGAAAAAGAAGGCGCTCGACGATGCCAAGAAAGATCTCGACGACATGCAGGAGGATGCGCGCAAGGCGGGAGTTCCGTCTTCGGTTCGCGAGTAGCGGTTACATCATTGGATTTCAGGGCCCTCGATTCGTCGGGGGCCTTTTCCTGTGTGTGAACTTCCAAGCCAGCGGCTAAAGCCGGATTCAATCTCAGTGATTTGCGATATGCCAGAAGGCATACCCTGATACGACCCTGCGCCGATACGACCTGCGCCGTAGAAACATAGCTAGCTATGTTTCTACGGAGTCGGATCGCACCCTGGGCATACATTTTTCCGCAGCCAGATTAGGCACGTGGCAGGGTTAAGAGCCAGTAGGCGCTGATGGCGAGCAGAACCACCGCTACTGCTGCAACGGCTAGCCTCGGCCTTAGGACACGGAAGCGCTGGCTCAAGGCGGTCAACAACAACACAGTAGCGAGGAACACCGTCACCTTTACGTAGTCGTCGCCGGTATCTCGGGTGCTGACGCCTTTTTCGAAATATCCCTTGGCCTCTTCGGCGAGGCGCTCGGACTCTTCCGCGTTGGCATTTCTGTACTCGGGCATGAAGATGGGCCCCTGCGGCGCGGAAGGGTTGTTAATGGGATCGAGTTTCAACCAAGCTTGGAATGCCCGGTCGTATTCGGGGCGGAAGCGGCGTTCGTAGAAATCGGTGAGCTTGTCCCTTCCGGCAACTTTCGATGCGACCCAGCCGTTGAAGGTCACGATATCGTAGAGGCGATCCTGACTCGCCAGTGTCATTTTCTCCTGCGAGAGCACGGCGGTGCGCGAGGCTTTCGCGTAGTCTTCGGCCGAGAGCGCTCCCCAACGCGAGGCCTATCTCGATCCCCCCGAATGCGCAGCGGACGGTGGCGCGTGATGATGGCCCTGCTCGTGGATCTTGTGAACAAACTCAACGTTCGATGTTGCCTCGGACATGGAATCTCCTTCCGGTGGTTTCGCGAAGGCAATTATCGCAGGTACGAGCCTGCTGCGTCGGTTGCGAAAGCGATTTTCTGGTTGGCTGCGTGTTTGGCAATCCCCGGTTAGCGTTCACAGAACCGATGCCAAGCTGCGCCCAGTGTTGTCGCATCCGGACGCGCGCATCTAGATTGCCTGGGGTGCAGTTCGGAGTTTCTTTATTTGCTTTAGGTGATGGCGGCCATGAATCCAGTGGAATTTACGCCACTGGCGGGCGGTCAACGGTCCGAGGATGGGATGATCCAGCACTCTCGTTCGCTCGCCGAAGCGGGCTTCGCATTGTGTGATTACTGTGTCCATAGCTGAGATCCGCGAACCTATCTCGCGACTGACCTCGTCCGCTGGCATGCCGCGAGGCTGGGCACGCTCCGGTGCCTTTCGTCCTTCAGGCATGTGGCCGAGTCCGGTGACCACGAAGGTTCGGATGCGATCCAACAGCATGGGTTTTGGCGCCAGCGGCTTCCCTTCTTGTAGACAGCGCTCAAACGCTTTCGTGGTGCCGGTATAGGTGAGATAGAGATGTTCAAGCACTTCCGCGGTGCTCCATTTGCTCTCGGGATGGCGACGCAGATCTTCGGGGCTCATGCCGTGGATTGCGGAGGCGATGCCTTCCTGTAACCTTTTTAGATACGCATCCATGAACGAAACTCCTCCAGTGCTTCTAGTAGAATCAGATCCAGCACTCACGGTTACAAAATTTCACGTCCTACGGATGATGCTATGAAAAAGTTGCTGATCGCGATGGTGGCAGTTTTGACCATGGCGGGCTGTTCGTCACAGCCTTCTACGCCTGCGCAGACGGAGAAACCGCAGCCGAAAGCCGCGGATATGCAGACCGGCCGCTATGCTTTCCAGAAGCTGTACGTTTCGGCGCGTGGCTGGGCACATGATGCGGCACCTTACCGGCTGGAATCGCAAACGACGGCAGACTCCAAGGGGAAAGACGGTAAGTCGGATGTCTGGCACGCTTCGTTCGCGTCTCCCGCGGGACGCGGAACGAAGACTTATGTGTGGTCGGGCACCGATGCTCAGGATGCGCCGGCGCGCGGTATCACCCCTGGCACCGAGGACAGCTACAGTCCCACCAACTCGTCGACCGCGGTTTTTGATGCCGGGTTTTTGAAGGTGGACTCGGATAAGGCGCTCGAAGTCGCTCAGCAACATGGCGGCGACAAGTTGCTGGAGAAGTCGCCGGATACTCCGATTCTCTATGTGCTGGATTGGAATCACGCCACCAATTCCGTGGTTTGGCATGTAATTTACGGGAACAGCCGCGACGACGCGAAATTGACCGTGGAAGTGAATGCGACCACGGGAGATTTCGTTCGCGTCGAGAAGTAACCGATCTAGGGTTTAGCTTGGGCTTTCTCGGCGGTTTGATTCTTCGCCTCACCCGCCTTTAATTTCTCTAGTGCCTTATGCGCCTCTTTGGCGTAGGGACCGTCGGGCAGAATCTTCAGATATTCCTCGTAGTGCGGAATCGCGTCAGCGGGCTGATCGAGTTTCTCGTAACACTGGGCCATGCGGAAGTTGGCGACGGCATCTTTCTCTTTCCAAATTAGCGCGTCCTGATACCGGGCGAGGGCGGCGCGGTAGTTTTTCCGCTTCATGTAGAACTCGCCGACTTCGTCATCTTTCGCCGCGCGGTACGGGTTCCAAGGATGCATCTCGGTTACGTCGCCGGCTGCAGGCTCGTCTTCCGGATTGGTTTCGACTACGCCGCTGTTGGGATGGTTCTTGACATCATCCTTGGGGGCGCTGATGTCCTCGCGGGTGTCGCGGCTGGAACTCTCGCCGGCATCGGTTGCCGGGGCGGATCGCGGCGGAGCCTGATTCTGTCCGGGCTGGTCTTGATCTTGTTCGGGCTGCGGTTGCTGTTGTGCGAGCGCCCAGCCTCCCAGCATTAAGGAAACCAGGGCGATCAGAAAAACCCTACGCATGAATCTATTCTAGCGCTTGCTTGGGGGAAAATCATGGGGCAAAAACCTTAACCACAGAGGACATGAAGGCGCACAAAGGAGAACCAGCAGCCGACCGGCCGGTCTATGTTAACGCTTTGAGTTGAAAAAGCAGGCTGCTCCTGGGGGATGGAGCAGCCTGGTTGGCGAAGTCCTCCGGGAATTGTCATTCCGAACGTAGAATCTGCAAGTTATAGATTCTACATCCCGCTCCAGTCTCTCTAGTATGCTCATCCCGCATTTTCTGTGTACAGTTTGTGTACAAAGTTATTGCCAGGGTTTCAGCGGAAAAGATGATCGGGTTGATGAAAGTTTTCTTTTCGCGTTATTTCCTCCCCCAGCACGAGCGTAGACTCGAATCGAAATATCACCCCGACGCCGTCCATAACCTGCCAGAAATTTTGTACACAAATTGTACACAGCCCTAGTGCCTCCCGGCCCCATGTACCTTCGAGACCTAACCACCCGGCCGGGAAATGTTCCATGATGTACGCAGACCACGGAAGGCTGGCTTCTTAAAGCCATGACCGGAAGAGCAAGCGACCCCAAGAAGTAACGTGGCCAGTCACCTGCCGGTTTCGTCGCGGCAGCTTCCAACAAACAACGTAGGAAGGCAGTAGAAGTACCCGCGCAGCTTTCAATCGCGGAGGGCCTCGGGCTTCTAACCGAGGTCGCATCCGCTTTGCAGTCAGCAAGGACGGAAGACATCGACCAAGACCCTGGGAGAAAAGAGAATGCCAACACACACGCAGCATCCGCCTCAACCGGACATTGACCCGCCACAGGATGGCCCGAGACCGATATACCAATCCGTGCAAATGATCGCCAAGAAATGGGAATGCAGTGAAGACAAAGTTCTGCGTGTCCTGGAGAAGTATCGGGGCTGCGCGGGGTTCATGGATCTGGGCTCTGAAGGTAGTCGTTATCGCCGCAAGAAATCCATGCTCAGAATCCACCCTGACTTGCTCATCGAGATCGAGTCACGCGAAGCCAAGCTCCGAAAGGCGAGATCATAGCATTATCTGCTTGCATTCTGTAAGCTAATGTTGTATAATGTATATAAGCCATAAGAAATAGCACGTCGCCCGTGAGCAAAGGACCAGAAAGAGGACACATGGCAGCGCTAAGAAAGTCGCGAAAGAAAGGCCCGAGAGTCAACGTCGAGCACACCACCTACGGCCCAGGCGAACTGATCGAAAAGAAGATCACCGATAGCAACCAAGCGATTCTCGTTGTGCGCTTTGCAGATGGTGTCAGGTCGCTCTTGGCGTCGTCAGAATTCTGGATCACGCCAGCGGCGCAGTTCACCACGATCCCGGTAGCCAAGATGCCAGCGGCGCAACCAGTCGAGATCGAACACGCTGAAACGGAGCTGGTCGCGTGAGTCACGCAGCACCGTAGACGCTAGCCACGTCTGCCAAGGAATCGATGTCTGTCCACGTCTCACCCGTCCCTCCGCTGCTCCCGCCTGACCCGCCCAAGCTCTTGGATGCAACGACGCTCGCCTGCGTGCGCTACCTTGCCGCCATGCGTAGCGACGACCTAATGGCGCAGGTCGATTCCCTCAACGCCATCATCGCGATCTGCTACGCGGCGTGCACTCGGTACCGCAGCAAGGCTGGCAAGCAACTATTTCTATGGGATGAATGGCCAGGGTACAGCGTGCAGTTCGGCCCGGAGCGAGAGACCGAGGATGACGAATCAGCACACCCCGCTGCCGACTTACTTCCCTCACGTCGTGGCAGATCCCGCCGTGAAAATACAAACCATCACAGATTGCGCGACTGGGTTCAGTTATACGTCCTGGAACAGCTCGCCAAGTATCTCGATAAATCTGAGGATGTAATTCAAGACGCCGCCTCGAAGGGATACTTCCGCTACCTGCCTCGCCGTTGTGTGCTGGCCTTCCGCCAAAAGGTAATCCGCAGCTACCCGAAGGATGGCCAGTTTAATCGTGTGTGCGTGTCCCTCGACTCACCTTACGTTGCCCCGGATGGCGAAGACACGAGCCTTCTGGCTAACCTGGTCGGCCCTCCGATAAACCTTGATTACGACTTCTTACCCGTTGTCACAGATCCGGACAACCCCGC
>Ga0210383_10000316_pt1 | contig 46793 bp, 44 predicted proteins | sample IncBWC14OmetaG_FD_160072 | JGI IMG/M metagenome (GOLD analysis project Ga0210383, IMG submission 160072) | Forest soil microbial communities from Barre Woods Harvard Forest LTER site, Petersham, Massachusetts, United States - Inc-BW-C-14-O ...
CTACGGCAGCCATAATAGATCCCCCCTACAATGTCAGGATTCACGGACATGCTAGCGGCAAGGGGCGCACGACGCACCGTGAATTCCCGATGGCCGTCGGTGAAATGAACCCGAAGGAATTTGTAGACTTCCTGAACCGTAGCCTAACATCGCTCCGCGCTCACTGCGCACCTGGCAGCCTCATCTACGCCTGTAGGCGCCCGACTTCGTCCTCCGACACCTCGAAGGGCTTTAAAATTCCATATGCCATCGATGCCCCTATCCACCAAATGTTCTATCTATCTGCGATAAGAGGGCGATCTGCAACCTGCGAGAAATCTCGAGATCCTTTTTGGTCGACCGATGGTTCGGAGGTTCGGGCTGTCAACCGTCACGCGCTCGGATTGAGCACACCGCAAGCGTAAGTCGGGCGGCGGCAGCACCCTTTAAGTTCGGTTTTCGAAGTCGGGCAGGACCCCGCGCCCGCGCAGGGGCCCACAACATAACATGGGACCCGTTCAAGGCGGCAAGACCCATTGTAAACTGTCCGTAATTCGGCCATTTAGCGAACAGTCAAATCCAATTCGATCGAGAAAAGCGGAGCGCGCCTTACTTTCTAATCGTTCTCGCGCACTGAAAATCGAACAGTTGCAAAGCGCGCCGCGCACGGCTTGCCGATCTCAACTCGCCTTTTCGGGCAGGTTGGTTGAGGGAGGAGGATTCAAAACGGCTCGTTCAGAATCCGTTGCTTGATCAGGGAAATCGAGAATCAGACTTCGTACTGCGGTACGAAGGCTACGGAGAAAAATGCATTCTCCAGCCCCTATCGAGAGCAGCCGAGGCGGCTCGCCAAATTCTCTCAGACGAAACCTTGGGCAAAAACCGCGGGATTTTTGAGACTTTAGCCGACGGTACGGCGAGCAAATTTATAGTGGCGGAGCGAGGTGGATTCGAACTCATGGAACGGTCGTCATGCAGTAGTTGCTTGGAAACTCCCGATTTCACGAACAAATGGCTCGAGAAAACGGTCGAAAGGACTGCACGGTCGCCCACGCAGTGCAGATCGAACCAAGTCTCCGGTCGTAGTCTCCGCAAAACGGGAATATTCGCGGAGGTGGGCGGAGACTTTCGGCAATTGGCGCCCGAAGAACGGCGAATTGGGAGCCGGGAGACGAAGCCGAGTGCGTTAAAAGCCCCTATTTCGGGCCTAATCTCGCGTTTCTTGGCGAGCCCGGCCCGACGCTGGAATGCCTGGCTGGGGCGGGAGGATTCGAACCTCCGTATGGTGGAATCAAAATCCACTGCCTTACCACTTGGCGACGCCCCAACAGCCGAACAACGAAAGGCAAAGGCTTTTCGGAACTCAAGCGCTTCGGCCACGCCGGTCTATAGACGGAGTTGAGTTATTTCAACAGGGTAGAAGCAGAAAATCAGATAGAATTCGGCCGGTTGTTTTTGCTGGCGGATCGGCGCTTTTTCGCGCGTGCAGCAAGCTCCAGGGGTTTTGGCGGGAGTTGAGAGACACATCATTTCGTGGGAAGACGGTTTTCGTCTTTCCTCCATGCGAGGTTTTGATCCCATGACCTACCGCGCGCCGATCAACGACATGCTGCTCGCCCTCAACCACGGTGCTGGGCTTGAGGCCGCCGTGAAGGCCGGCCACTACGGCGATTTCGACGGTGACATCGCCTCTGCCGTGCTGGAAGAAGCCGGCCGGTTCGCCTCCGACGTATTGGCGCCGCTCAACCAAGTCGGCGACGAGCATGGCATCAAGCTTGACGGCTCAAGCGTCACCACCGCGCCAGGCTGGCCCGATGCATACAAGCGCTGGACCGCGGCGGGATGGAACGCGGTATCGGGGCCGGAAGCGTTCGGCGGCCAGGGCCTGCCGCTCGCGATCAATGCGGTCTGCACCGAAATCTGGAGCGCCTCCAACATCTCCTTCGGCCTTTGCCCGCTTCTGACCCTAAGTGCGATCGAAGCGCTCGAGGCGCACGGCAGCGAGGAATTGAAGCAGATCTACCTCGAAAAGCTCGTCTCCGGCGATTGGCCCGGCACCATGCAACTCACCGAACCGCAGGCGGGCTCCGATGTCGGCGCGCTGCGTACCCGCGCCGAGCGGGCCGCGGACGGCACCTATCGCATCAAGGGCACCAAGATTTTCATCACCTATGGCGACCACGACATGAGCGACAACATCGTTCACTTCGTGCTCGCCCGCCTGCCCGATGCGCCCGCGGGCACCAAGGGTATTTCGCTGTTCCTGATCCCGAAGTTCCTCGTCAATGCGGACGGCTCGCTCGGCGCGCGCAACGACATCTATGTAAGCGGCGTCGAGCACAAGCTCGGTATGCACGCCGCCCCCACCTGCACCATGACCATGGGCGATCACGGCGGCGCCATCGGCTATCTGATCGGCGAGGAAAATCGCGGCATGCTGTGCATGTTCACGATGATGAACCAGGCGCGTCTCGCCGTCGGACTCCAAGGCGTCGGCATTGCCGACCGCGCCTACCAGCAGGCATTAGCTTTCGCACAGGAACGCCGCCAGGGCCGCGCGGTCGGCAGGCCGGGATCGGAATCCGATCCGATCATCGTGCATCCCGACGTCAAACGGATGCTGATGCAGATGCGGGCCATGACCGCCGCCTCCCGCACCATCTGCTACGCCACGGCCGTGGCGCTCGATGTTTCCATGCGGGCCACGGATGCGAAGGTGCGCGCGACCGCGGCTGCACGGGCTGCGCTCCTGACCCCAATCGCAAAAGCCTTCTCCACCGACATCGGCAATGAAGCCACCTCGATCGGGGTGCAAATCCACGGCGGCATGGGCTTTATCGAGGAAACCGGCGCCGCGCAGCATTATCGTGACGCCCGTATCACGCAAATCTACGAAGGCACCAACGGCATCCAGTCGATCGATCTCGTGACGCGCAAACTTGCGGCCAATAATGGGGAGTCGGTCTGGGCCCTGCTTGATGAGCTCAAGAGTATCGTCCAGCAGGTCGAAACTTCCAACGATCCGGCGTTCGGGACCACCGGCACCAAACTCCGCGACGCACTGGCCTCGCTCGAACGCACCAGCCGCTGGCTGCTCGAGCGCGTGACTTCGGCGCCCAACGAGGCACTCGCCGGCGCCACTCCTTATTTGCGATTGTTCGGCGCGACGCTCGGCGGATGCATGCTGGCGAGTGAAGCTTTGGCTGCGCGCGGCCACCATGAAGCCGATCCGCAACGCTACGTCACGTTGGCAAGATTCTTCGCCGAAAACATTTCGGTGCAGGCCGGTGCGCTGGAAAAAACCGTGATGGACAGCGCCGAGGCCGTGAACGGCGCGGACGCCGTCTTGCTCAGTTAACCGCAGACAACCGAGCAGGCCGATATCCGCGGCGACGGTTCGCTACTGCCTGTCGACCTTGGTAATCGTCTTGGTGCCGTCGGAGCCGGATGCCGTAAAGGTGACGCGGTCACCCGCATGGAGACCGTCCAGCGAAATCCCGCTTCCGATCTTGAACTCCTCGGCGGCACCCCCGGTATTCGCGCCAACCGTGCCGTTTTGCCCCTGCCGGATCGCGATCGTGTTGGTGAGCCGGTTGATTTCGGTGATGGTTCCCGTGCGCGCTTGTTGGGCGAGAGCCCCCGAACTCAGGACGAAAAGCGCAGTTGCGCCGACCGAAACGATCCTTGCGATCTTCATGGCATTCTCCCTTTCCTGGGAAGACATAGCCGGTAACCGCGCCGGACACTGATTGGTTCCGGGCGGAGGTGCCTGACCGGCCCGCTTAGTTAATGCCGCACAGGAAAGAAACGCTACTGCACCGGCATGGGTGGTCGAGGCGCTGGTCCCAATCCGGGCTCGGGCTGAAGCTGAACCGGTGGCGGCACATATGGCTGAGGTTGCGACACATAAGGTTGAGCAGCGGGAGCCGCGGCGGCTTGCGTCGGCGGATAGGATGACGATGCCGGCCGGTAAGCGGGAGGCGGCGGCGCCGGCGTTGCTGCCGGCGAATAGGTTGATGTCGACGAATAAACCGGCGCCGGCTTGTGCACGGGCGGGTGTGGCGTCGTGGCCGCTATCTTAGCCTTGGCGGCTTGCTCGGATACTTTGGCGAGATCGCGCGTCATTTGTTGCTGGCTCGCCTTCAACTCGGCGATACTGGCCTTCAGCGTCTCGACCTCCTGGTTGGCACTGGCGAGATCGCGCGCCATCGATTGCAGCTGTTGTGCTGTGTCCGACGACGGAGTAGCGGCTGCCGGCACCGCAGCGTTTGCGGGCGTCCCACTGTCAGATGCGCTTGGGGTGGATGCAGAAGTTTCCGCTTCTGCCGGCACCGCACCAGCCGGTTCGTCCGCGGGTGCGGATTCAGCGCCAAGTCCGAGCTTGTTGAGCGGCAGCGAAGCGGCGATCGCCCATTTCGGCGCCCATGTGAAGAGCGCCTTCTTGGCCGTGTAACCGAACGTCTGCCAGCTCAGCGCAGCGGCGCCGATTCCCAGCGTCAACAGAAGCGCAGCAACGGCGCGCAGCGCCCGCCGGCCTACCGAGCCCTTACGCGCGCTCACACCGTCGTTGACGGCGGTGGCGCGAAACGTCGTATCGACCGCCACCACGGACGACGGCGCGGATGGAGACGGATCGGCAGCGGCGCGAGGGCCGCCTTCGGAATTTTGCCGCGCCGCGGCGCGAAGCAGGTCGGTGATTTCAGCATCTGACGGCGCGACCCGTACCTGATCGGACGGGATCACGACGAAATCGTGCGAGTCGGTTGCTTTCGGCTTCACCCCGGTTGGCATTGGCCCTCCACCATCACCGGCTCCAAAGCGGCCGGTAATTCGTTTGCGGAATCCCCTAAGCATACGGTGGGCCCAGACTCCACCCTGGCTTGACCAAACCAAGGCAATCCCGCGGAGAGATTGAGGCTACTTGTGGGCCGCGGGCTTAACCGATCGGCTTCAAACCAGCCTCGATCTCGGCGCGGCGCGGCTCGAGGAAGGGCGGCAGCGCCAGCCTTTCGCCGAGGGTCTCCATCGGCTCGTCGGTGGCAAAGCCCGGACCGTCGGTGGCGATTTCGAACAGGATGCCGTTGGGCTCGCGAAAATATAGACTGCGAAAATAGAAGCGATCGACCTCGCCGCTGTTGGGAATGCGAAGTTCGCGCAGACGCTGCGTCCAGGCATGATATTGCGCCTCGTCGGGCGTACGAAACGCCACGTGATGAACCCCGCCAGCGCCTTGCCGCGCCGCGGCCAGGTCTTTCTGCTCGATCACATGCAGTTCGGCAGCAGGTCCGCCCTCACCCATCGCAAACACCTGGACTTCGCCCTGTCCATCCGGCGCGGCGTAGGTACGCTCGTGCCGCATATTCATGACGGTTGTCAGCACCAAAGCGGTGCGCCCGAGTTCGTGTACACTCAGCACGATCGGACCAAGCCCGCGGATCTGATACTCGACCGGCACTGGGCTCTTTTCCCACGGCGAGGCAGTTCCCGCCCCGCTATCGTCGACCAGCACCAGCCGCTGGCCTTCACCGTCCTCGAACGGCAACCTCAACCGGCCATCGACCTCGGCGATGTCTCCGACATGACCGCCTGCCTGACGCAGCCGGTCGCGCCAAAAACCAAGGGTCTTCTCGCCCGCGACCCGCAAGGAGGTCGCGGAAATGCTGTTGGTGCCGCGCTGCTCCGGAGCGGCAGGAAAATCGAAGAAGGTCAGGTCGGTGCCGGGATTGGCTTTGCCGTCGGCGTAAAACAAATGATAGGCACTGACGGCGTCCTGGTTGACCGTCTTCTTGACCAGCCGCATGCCCAACAAGCCCGTATAAAAGGCGAGATTCTCGCGCGGCTTCGCCGAAATCGCGGTCAGATGATGTATTCCGGTGAGCTGCATCGTTCGCCCCTGGTGGTCCGCATCCCCTGTCACGGCACTTCAGCGGTTTCGGGTAGGCGCATGGATGATGTAGGATATTTCGATCGCTCCTGCCATTGCCGATTGCTTGAGGTTCAAACCCATGACCGGACATGTGACCGTTACTGATGAAGATGCCGTTCGCATCATCGCGCTCCGTCGGCCGGAAAAGAAAAACGCGATCACGCAAGACATGTACCGCGACATGAGCGCGGCGATCGACACCGCGCAGGATAACCCGTCGATCCGCTGCCTGATGATTTCAGGCGAACCGGGGATGTTCACCGCGGGCAACGATCTGGAAGATTTTCTGAAAGACGGGACCTCCAATACCGGTACGCCCCGCGCCTCCAATGCGATCAAATTCCTGCACTCGCTGGCGCACAACGCCAAGCCGATCGTCGCCGCCGTCGACGGCATCGCGATCGGGATCGGCACCACGCTGCTGTTTCATTGCGATCAGGTGATCGCCAGCACGAGAGCGACTTTCGCGACGCCCTTCATCCATCTAGGTCTGGTGCCGGAAGGCGCTTCCAGTATGCTGGCGCCATGGTTGATGGGACATCAGCGCGCATTTTCGATGCTGGTGATGGGGCACAAGCTCGGCGCCGAGGAGGCCTACGCCGCGGGTTTCGTCAACAAGGTCGTCGAGCCCGATCATCTCGAAGCCGAAGCGCGCAAGGTAGCGCGTGAGATCGCCGCCCTCCCGGCCGAGGCGGTCGCAGCCTCGCGAAAGCTTCTCAAGCACAAGCCGGAAGACCTGATCCAGCGGATCGACCACGAGAGCCACTTGTTTGGCGAACGGATGCGCTCGGCGGAAGCCGTCGCGGCGTTCAAGGCCTTTTTCGCACGCAAGAAATCTTGAGCGCCCGAGCTTCGTGAAACCGTCGCGCCCCTTCTCTATTGTCGCGCCATGAGACATTCGCTCGCACTGGTTTTTGCCTTCCTGATCGTTGCGTCGTATCCGGCCACGCCGGCGGCGGCGCAATCGGCAACCGTGGATTTGCGCATTCTCGCGATCAACGATTTCCACGGTTACCTTCGCGCGTCATCGGGCGGGATCAGGATCGCCGATCCCAACGACAAGACCAAAAAGATCGCGGTGCCGGCGGGCGGCGCCGAGCATATGGCAACGCTCGTCAAGGAACTCAGCGAGGGCCACAAGAACACGATCTTCGTCGCCGCCGGGGACCTGATCGGTGCCAGTCCACTTTTGTCCGCCATGTTCCACGACGAGCCGACCATCGAGTCGCTCTCGATGATGGGGCTCGCAATCGCCTCGGTAGGCAATCACGAGTTCGACGAGGGCAAGGACGAACTCAAGCGGATGCAGGATGGCGGATGCCATCCGGTCGATCAATGCCGCGGGCCGCATCCCTTTTCAGGCGCGAAGTTTCACTATCTGGCGGCCTCAACGGTCGAGACCGCGACCGGCAAGACGGTTTTTCCACCCTACGAAATCAGGGAATTCGACGGCATCCCCGTCGCCTTCATCGGCCTTACCTTGAAAGGCACCGCCGGCATTATTTCGCCGGCGAGCGCCGCGGGCCTGGAGTTCAGCGATGAGGCCGAAACCGTGAATGCGCTCGTGCCCGAATTGAAGGCGCGTGGCGTTGAAGCCATTGTCGTCCTGATTCACGAAGGCGGCTATCCGACCGGCGACTATAATGAATGCCCCGCGATCTCCGGCGCCATCGTCGACATCGTCAAGAAATTCGACCGCGCGGTCGATCTCGTGATCAGCGGCCATACCCATCAGCCCTATGTGTGCGAGATCGACGGGCGGCTCGTGACCTCGGCCGACAAATACGGCACGCTGATCACCGCGATCGACGTCAAGCTCGATACGAAATCCCGCGATATCGTCAGCGCGAAAGCCGACAATGTCATCGTCCGCAGCAACACGCTGCCCAAGGCCCCCGAGCAGACCGCGCTGATTGCGGCCTACGACACACTCGCCGCTCCCATCGCCAATCGCCGCGCCGGATCGCTCACGGCCACGCTGTCACGTGTGCCGAATGAAGCGGGCGAGAGCGTACTTGGCGATATCGTCGCCGATGCGCAATTGGCGGTCACTACCGCCCCTGCGAATGGCGGAGCCGTAGCTGCCTTCACCAATCCCGGCGGCTTGCGCGCTGACCTTGCGGCGAAGGACGATGGCGCGGTGACTTACGCCGATGTCTTCGCAAGCCAACCGTTCCGCAATCAGCTCGTCACGCTCACGCTTTCGGGAAATCAGATCAAGATGATGCTGGAGCAGCAATGGCTGGATCCCAAGCGGCCGCGAATCCTGCAAGTGTCGAAAGGATTCAGCTACGCCTTTGACGATACCAAGCCGTTTGGCGAGCGTGTGATTGCGAGTTCCATGTCGCTGGATGGCGAGGCGATCGACCTCGCCAAGAGCTACCGCGTCACGGTGAACAATTATCTCTCCACTGGTGGCGACGGCTTCACGGCCCTGACCGAAGGCGCCGCGCAGCAATTCGGCGTCTATGATTCCGATGCGCTTTACGCCTATTTCCAGGCCAACAGCCCGGTCAGCCCCACACCCGTCGACCGCATCAAGCGGAAATAATCGACCCCTTTCCCCGGCTGCGATCCGCCCTTACATTGCGGCATCCTCGAACGCGGCGCCTCTCGCTCGCAAAGGCCATGCATGACGACGCTTCTTTTGACCCACCCGTCGACCCTGAATCATTTGACCCCGCCCGGACATCCCGAGCGGCCGGACCGGATTCGCGCGGTCGATGAGGTCTTAAGCGAAAGCCGGTTCGATCCGCTGGTGCGCCAACTCGCGCCGGAAGGCTCGCTCGATCTCGTCACGCTTTGCCACGACGAGCACTACGTCAGCGAATTGCGCCGCGTCGCGCCGACGAGCGGCTTGGTCTATCTCGACGGTGACACCTCGATGTCGCCCGGCACCTGGGAAGCCGTGATGCGCGGCGTCGGCGGCGCCGTCGCCGCAACCGACGCGATCATGGCGGGAACTCATAATAATGCCTTCGTGGCGATGCGCCCTCCCGGCCATCACGCCGAGACCAACCGGCCGATGGGTTTCTGCCTCTTCGATCACGCGGCCATCGCCGCGCGCCATGCCCAGCGTAAATACGGCATTGGCCGCGCAGCCGTGGTCGATTTCGACGTCCACCACGGCAACGGCACCCAGGATATTTTCTGGGGCGACAAGACCGTGATGTATTGCTCGACGCATCAGATGCCGCTGTTCCCGGGTACGGGCGCCAGCGGCGAACGCGGCGAGCACGACAACATCGTCAACGCGCCACTCGCACCGGAAGATGGCAGCGCGAAGTTCCGCGCCGCTTTCGAAAACACGATCCTGCCCAACTTGAGCAAATTCAGCCCTGAGCTCATCATCGTCTCGGCCGGATTCGATGCGCATCATCGGGACCCGTTGGCTTCGCTCAACCTCAAAGCCGAAGACTTCGGATGGGTGACGCGGAAACTGATGGATCTCGCCGACCGCACCGCGGGAGGCCGAATTGTTTCGGTCCTCGAGGGAGGTTATGATCTCCAGGGCCTGAAAGAATCGGTCGCGGCCCATGTCAGCGCCTTGATGGGCTCGGCGTCTTGAGAGCCGACATCTCGAAGCCGCACTGTTATTTCAATCGCTGACGCGACAGCGCATCCAGGGAAAACCAGTATGGCCGAAAACGCCCAGACGGACGTCAAGAAATTGAGCTTCGAGCGCGCACTCGAGGAACTCGAATCGATCGTCAAGCGATTAGAGGACGGCAAGGTGCCGCTGGAGGAATCGGTTGCCATCTACGAGCGCGGTGAAGCGCTGAAGCGGCGGTGCGAGGAACTGCTTCGCCAGGCGGAAGCCCGGGTCGACAAGATCACGACCGACGCAAGCGGTCAGCCCACCGGTACCGAACCGCTCGACGTTCAATAACGGCTGCACCCCGCCCTGCTACCCCAGCCCTGCTGCATTGGGGCGTTGCCAAAATGGTTAAGCACGGCGGTCCAGTTGGCCGAATTATCACCGAAATCGGGCTCATTTGAGCACCGAATGGCCCTTAAGAAGCGGAAACGCCGGGTTCCACCGTTGCTCCGGTTCCCCCGGCGGTTCCCAAGCCGATTGGCTTTGGCTGGCATTTTAGTGTAAAGGCTAGAAGACTGTGGGCTGACGAGGGCACAGTTTCTGCGTGTTCCTGTAGCGTCAAGTGCCTCAGGTAGCTCGATTAATTGATCGACAGGTGGGGACGGTTTGGGGTGATGAAAATCACATTGAACGATCCGGGGCACGCTTAAAGACTATCGATCGAGCCTTGAGCCCGCGGCATCGGCGGGTTTTGGGCGCTTGCGCTTAGTTTTTGCGCAACCCATTTCCTGTCGGGCCGTTGATCCCGACTTTGACAAAATTGGAATGACGCCGTGACCGCATATAGTAAAACGCCGCTTCTCGACACGATCCGCACTCCGGACGATCTACGGAAGCTCAAGGTAGAGCAAGTCCGGCAGGTCGCTGATGAATTGCGTCAGGAAACCATCGATGCCGTTTCGGTCACGGGTGGCCATTTCGGCGCCGGCCTCGGCGTCGTGGAGCTGACCACCGCGATCCATTATGTCTTTGACACGCCGCGCGACCGGCTGATCTGGGATGTCGGCCATCAGGCCTATCCCCACAAGATCCTCACCGGCCGCCGCGACCGCATTCGCACGCTGCGCACCGGCGGCGGACTGTCCGGCTTCACCAAGCGCACCGAGAGCGATTACGATCCGTTCGGCGCCGCACACTCCTCGACCTCGATCTCGGCCGGCCTCGGCATGGCCGTGGCGCGCGACCTGTCGGGCGGCAAGAACAACGTCATCGCCGTGATCGGCGACGGCGCGATGTCGGCGGGCATGGCCTACGAGGCCATGAACAATGCGGGTGCGATGAACTCGCGCCTGATCGTCATTCTCAACGACAACGACATGTCGATCGCGCCTCCGGTCGGCGCGATGTCGGCCTATCTGTCGCGGCTCTATTCCGGCAGAACCTATCGCTCGCTGCGCGAGGCCGCCAAACAGCTCGGCAAGCATTTGCCGAAAATCATTGCCAACCGCGCCAACCGCGTCGAGGAATATTCCCGCGGCTTCATGATGGACGGCGGTACGCTGTTCGAGGAACTCGGTTTCTATTACGTCGGCCCGATCGACGGCCATAACCTCGATCACCTGCTGCCAGTGCTGCGCAACGTCCGCGACATGGAGACAGGACCGATCCTGGTCCACGTCGTGACACAAAAGGGCAAGGGCTACGCGCCGGCGGAAGCCTCCGCCGACAAGTATCACGCCGTCGTCAAATTCGACGTCGCTACCGGCGCCCAGGCCAAGGCCAAGCCGAACGCGCCCTCCTATCAGAACGTGTTTGGACAAAGCCTCGTCAAGGAAGCGCAAAAGGACGACAAAATCGTCGGCATCACCGCCGCGATGCCCTCGGGCACCGGGATCGACATCTTCAACAAGGCATTTCCGGATCGCACCTTCGACGTCGGCATCGCCGAGCAGCATGCGGTGACCTTCGCCGCCGGTCTTGCCACCGAAGGCTACAAGCCGTTCTGCGCAATCTACTCGACCTTCCTGCAGCGCGGTTACGACCAGGTCGTCCACGACGTGGCGATCCAGAGCCTGCCGGTGCGTTTTGCCATCGACCGTGCCGGCCTTGTCGGCGCTGATGGTGCCACCCACGCCGGTTCGTTCGACAACGCCTATCTCGGCTGCCTGCCGAATTTCGTGATCATGGCGGCCTCCGACGAGGCCGAACTGGTGCACATGGTGGCGACGCAGGTCGCGATCGACGACCGCCCGAGCGCATTACGTTATCCGCGCGGCGAAGGCCGCGGCGTCGAGATGCCCGAAGTCGGCATCCCGCTCGAAATCGGCAAAGGCCGCATCGTGCGCCAGGGCAGCAAGATCGCGTTGTTGTCTTTCGGCACGCGCCTTGGCGAATGCGAAAAAGCCGCGGACGAGCTCGCCGCCCACGGACTTTCGACCACCATTGCCGATGCGCGCTTCATGAAGCCGCTCGATCTGGAGCTGATCCTCAAGCTCGCCCGCGAGCACGAGATCCTTCTTACCATCGAGGAAGGCTCGATCGGCGGATTCGGCTCGCACGTCATGCAAACCCTGGCCGAGCACGGCATGCTCGACGGGGGCTTGCGGATGCGCTCCATGGTCCTGCCCGATGAATTCCTCGACCACGATTCGCCGAACGCGATGTATGCGCGCGCAGGGCTGGACGCCAAGGGCATTGTCGCCAAGGTGTTCGAAACCCTCGGCAAGGACGTCAAGACCGAGACAGTGAAGCTCGCCTGAGCGGCAACGCCTCGGTTTTGAGGCGTTAAACGCGAGCCGGTTCTCACCTCGCTGGAAAACGCGCCTCTGTTCTGACGCGTTTTCTTGAACGCGAACCGGTTTTCACTTCGGTTGAAAACGGTATGCCCATGAACGTTTATCTGGCAGGTCCCGATGTGTTCCTGCCTGATGCGCTGGAAGTCGGCCGGCAGAAAACTGAAATCTGCCGCCGCCATGGCCTGACCGGGCTTTACCCTCTCGACAATGTGGTTGATCGCGAGGCTACTGACGCTTCACTGCGTATATTCAAGGCCAACGAGGCCATGATGAATCAGGCAGATGCCATCATCGCCAACCTTACGCCGTTCCGCGGACCCGGCGCCGATGGCGGGACCGTTTACGAACTCGGCTACATGGCCGCGCGCGGGAAATTTTGTTTGGGCTATTCTAACGATCCCACGCTCTATGCCGATCGTGTGCGGCGTTCGACGAAAGTCACCGCACGGTCTGGCCGCCTGGTCGATGCCGACGGGCTGACCGTTGAAGATTTCGGCCAAAACGACAATCTCATGATGATCCACGCGCTCGACCTCCATGGCGCACCGCTGGTTCTGCCACGCGAAAAGCCTGTCGACATCTGGCACGACTTGACCGCGTTCGAAGTTTGCGTCGCCCTAGCGGCCGCGCGGCTCATCTCCGCTTAACATGGCCTCCCCCCGCAAACGCATCGATCTCTTGCTGGTCGAGCGCGGGTTGTTCGAAAGCCGGGCCCGGGCGCGCGCCGCGATCGAAGCCGGCCTCGTCTCGGTCAATGACAAACCGGTGCTCAAGGCTTCCGAGACGTTTCCCGCCGACGCCGCGTTACAGGCACAACCGGCCCATCCCTTTGTCTCGCGGGGCGGCGTCAAGCTGGCAGGCGCGCTGGAGCAATATCCGATTCCGGTCGAGGATCACGTCTGTCTCGACGTCGGCGCCTCGACGGGCGGCTTCACGGAAGTGCTGCTCGCCAACGGCGCCAGTATTGTTTTCGCCATCGACGTCGGACATGGACAACTGCACCCTTCCCTGCATGACCACCCCAAGATCGTTTCCATGGAAGCCACCGACATCCGCTCACTCGAGGGCAAGCGGCTGCCTGCGCGGCCTGATGTCGTCGTGATCGACGTCAGCTTCATTTCACTGAAAGCTGTCCTGCCGACAGCTCTTGCTCTGGCGGCGGCGCCGATGCACCTGCTCGCGCTGATCAAGCCCCAGTTCGAAGCCACACGCAAACACTCCAAGCGCGGCATCATCCGCGACGCGGCCGTGCATCAAGAGGTCTGCGACGAGATCGCCGCTTTCGTCGCTTCGCTCGGATGCACGGACATCCGGGTTTTCCCCTCCCCGATCGCTGGCGGGGATGGCAACGCCGAATTCTTCATCGGCGCGCGCCGTGGTTGAGCGCCTCCTCATCGATCACGTCGGCCATCTCGGCGACGGCGTCGCGCTCGCCGAGGGGCGAAGTCTCTTTGTGCCCTACACGCTCGGTGGCGAGACGGTCGAAGTTACCGCCGCACCTGGTCTTCATCCGGACCGGCGGCAATTGGTGCTGGTCGAACAAGCGAGCCCGGAACGTATCGAACCGTTTTGCCAGCATTTCGGAATCTGCGGTGGCTGCGCCATTCAGCACTGGGAGGCCGAGCGCTACCGCGCCTGGAAGCGTGACCTCGTCATCGCCACGCTTGCGCAAGCGAAAATCAATTGCGAGGTCTCATCTCTGATCGATGCCCATGGCAAAGGCCGCCGCCGCATGACCGTGCATGCGCGGAAAGGTTCGCACGACGTGCTCAAGGTCGGCTTTGCCGCGGCACATTCGCATGATGTCGTCCCGATCGACCGTTGCCCAATTCTCGATCCTGGACTGAACGGTGCGTTGGACGCAGCCTGGGCGCTCGCCGAACCCCTGACCGGGATCGGCAAACCGCTCGACATTCAAATCACCGCGACCGATAGCGGCCTCGATGTCGATGTCAGGGGCTCTGGCCCGCTGCCGTCCGCCGCCGTAACGGCGCTGTCGCTCGTTGCCGCCAAGCACGCTCTCGCCCGGCTGACGCGACACGGCGAACTGGTGCTGATGCGCCAGGCACCCGGCGTGACCATGGGCAAAGCGCGGGTGATCTTGCCGCCGGGTTCTTTCCTCCAGGCGACCGTCGCCGGCGAAGAGACGTTGGCGACGCTCGTCGCGGAACATTGCCGTCGTGCCAAACACCTCGCCGATCTGTTTTGCGGCGTAGGTCCGTTTGCGCTCCGCCTCGCCGAGAAATCGCGGGTGTCGGCCTACGACAACGATGCCGGTGCGATCACGAGCTTGCAAAAAGCCGTGGCGTCGACGAGTGGACTAAAGCCGGTTCGCGCGGAAGCGCGGGACCTGTTTCGCCGTCCGCTGGTGGCGGAAGAACTGCGGGACTTCGATGCGGTCGTATTCGATCCGCCGCGGCAGGGTGCGCAGGCGCAGGCCGAACGGCTTGCGGCCAGCAAAGTGCCCCTCGTGATCGCGGTGTCCTGCAATGCCGCGACCTTCGCCCGCGATGCGCGCATCCTGATCGAGGGCGGCTACAAAATCGAGGGCGTCACACCTGTCGACCAGTTTCGGCATACGCCGCATGTCGAACTGGTGGCGCGTTTCACGCGGTGACGTGCTTTCGCTTCAGCGTCCCCACCGGTCTTGCCAGATCTTCTCGCCGATCAGGCAGGACACCCGCGGCTCTTTTTCGGCCACCGGAATGACAGGACGCGGCGGGGTGCGGCCGGCGACCTCGAGCAGAAGTTTGGTCCGGATCGCTTCCTTGAACTTGTCACGATCCTTGATCGCCACCACGAAAGAGCCGGGCCCGCCGACGACGCAATCCTCGTAGTACCAATCGAGATTTTCGATATCCATGGTCGAATAGGAAGGCTCCTTCACCATGATCGGCAGGCCGTTGATGATGATGCCCTTGGAAACCGCCTCATCGCGCGCGGGCGTGACAGGGAGGCCGTTGTTGTTCGGACCGTCGCCGGATATGTCGATGACGCGCCGCAACCCTGGATACGGATTGTTCTCGAACAGCGGCATCGCAAAATAGATCGCGCCTGAGATAGACGTGCGCGAAGCGCGGCGGATCGGCGCTTTCAGGATTTCGTCGGCGACCGCATCAGCCGTTTCCGGGCCATCGATGATGCGCCAGGGAATGACGATCTTCTGGTCGTTCGATGCCGCCCATTCGAAATAAGTCACCGATACCCTGCCGTTCGGCAGCGCCTGTAACGCCTGGAGGAACTCCTTCGAGACGATCGCCTGCGCATAGCCTTCGCGCTGCACCGCCAGTTCGTCCATGTCCATCGAGTAGGAGACGTCGACCGCGAGCACGAGTTCGACATCGACCGTCGGCTGCGCCTTGTCCGCCGATCGCATCTCGTGCCGAAACCGCGCATCCGGCGCGGCAACTCCCGCGACGTCGCTTGCGGTGATCGCGCTTGCGACCAACACCGCCCCGATCGAGACATACCAGCGCATCAGCGGCCCTCCCGTCGTGTCACATGATGTTCGCACGCATGGCGACCGACGGAAAGCTGGAACATTTTGCAGCGTTCACATTCAGGTTAGCAGCAAGGCTGCTGCAATTTGCATCACACATCCTGCCGATTTTGCAGGAGCGGCATGGCTGTGCCATAGAGCGGCATTGATCACCGGTATTGGGGTTGACCGATGTTGCGCCTGGGGCTGCTTTGGGGATCGTTGTATCTACTTTTGTCTGGATCGGTCGGCGCCGCGATGGCCGACTCGGCCATTGAACGGGGCGATTATCTCGTCAACACCATCCTGGCATGTGGCAACTGCCACTCGCCGCGCGATGCCAATGGCGAGATTATCAAGGACAAAGTGTTGTCAGGCGGACGGGTGTTCTCGACGCCCGCTTTTGTCGTCACCACCTCGAATATCACGCCCGATCCTGAAACGGGGATCGGAGACTGGACCGATGCGGAAATCAAACGGGCGCTGATCGAGGGCATTCGCCCCGAACACCATCGCCTTCCCGGCGTGCCTCTGGCGGCCATCATGCCCGCCAATTTCTATAAGGCTCTGCTGCCAGAGGATCTCGACGCCATCGTCGCCTATTTGCGCTCGGTCAAGCCGGTCCGCAATGAGATCTCTGACCCTGTTTACAAGGCGCCTGTCCACCGCGATTCCTATCCCGACGCGGAGAGCGGATTTGACAAATCCACCTTCACCGATCCGGTGAAACGCGGCGCCTATCTCGCCACCATCGGCCATTGCATGGAATGCCATTCGGCGTGGTCGCGGGGCGTATCCGATTTCAAGACCGGGCTTGGCCGTGGCGGCCGGGTCTTTGCAGAAGCAGGCCCCGGTGGAGCGATCGCCGCCAATATCACCTCGGACCGCACGGCCGGCATCGGAGGGTGGACAGATCAGGAAATTGCGCGCGCCATCACCCATGGCGTGTCCCGCGACGGGCGGATGCTCAAGCCGCCGATGGGCTATTCTTTCTATGCCGGACTGAAAGAGAGCGATCTCGCCGACATCCTTGCCTATTTGCGGACGGTTCCGCCGCTGCAATGACGTCATATTGATAGAACTTCAAATTCGCCGCGCTAGTACCAACACGAGCCGGAACGCTGTATTCTCAGGTCATGAGCGACACCGTTATCAAGCCGAAGACCAGGGTCAAAACCAAGGTCGAACGCCCGCGGCTTCACAAGGTCATTCTCGTCAACGACGATTACACACCGCGTGAATTCGTCGTCACGGTTCTCAAGGCGGAGTTCCGCATGACCGAGGACCAGGCGCACAAGGTGATGATCACGGCGCACCGACGCGGCGTCTGCGTGGTCGCGGTCTTTACCAAGGATGTCGCTGAAACCAAGGCGACCCGCGCCACCGACGCCGGCCGCGCCAAAGGCTATCCGCTGCTGTTCACCACGGAGCCGGAAGAGTGAACGGCGGGCGAGAGCGTGTACGCGCCTGCCGTTTCATCCGTGAGGCCATAGACCCGCTCTGCCTTTGAAAATCCGGCAATCGGAAATTCGCCGAGGTCATCCCAGCCGCCAGGACAGGCCTCCGCGAAGGCGGCCGACGCAACCACCGTGCGATGCAGGCGACTCGTCATCTTTTCCAGCCTTGCCGCGAGATTGACGGCAGGCCCGATGCAGGTGAAATCGAGCCGGTTGCCGCCGCCGATATTGCCGTAGAGAATTCGTCCGACATGAAGCGCCACGCCGAAGCGGAAGCGCTCGATGGTCTCTCCGATCGGAAATTGCATCGCCTCAACATTGGCGCGCGCCTCGCAGGCCGCTTCGAGAACCTTGGCGCAGGCCTTGCCGACGTCGCCGACGTATTCGTCGAACGGAAACACCGCGAGCAGCCCGTCGCCCATGAATTTCAGAACCTCGCCGCCATGGGTTGCGATCGCCGCAACCTGGCAGTCGAAATACTGGTTGAGAATCTCGATCACGGTTTCGGCGGGGAGCCGGTCCGACAGCGCGGTAAAGCCGCGCAAATCCGACAGCCAGATCGCCGCCTGCATGGTCTCGGCATGACCGCGCCGGATCTGCCCGCCGAGAATGCGTTCGCCGGCGCGATTGCCGACATAGGTATCGAGCAGGATCGACGACATGAAGCGCAGCCGCGTGACCTCGATCAATCGGGAAAGCGGCGGGATCAACCCGCGGAGGGCCTTGATCTGTACATCGGTGAAGCCGCCCGGTTGTTTCGTGGTCCAGCTGGACGCGTGCACCGAGCCGTCGACATTGAGGAGCGGTAGCGCGATATAATCGGTGATGCCCTCCGCACGCAGATCGTCAAAGAGCGGAAAGTGTTGCGCGTCCGGACCGTCGATCAACGATCTGACCTCGCGCCCTTCGCCAAAGACAATCGCGAGCGGACTGGAACGAAACTCCTCAGAATCCAGCATCTCGTAATTGGCGCTGCCGACCACGACTTCGGCGCCCAACCTCCATACGAAATTGCGGCCAACGATATCGGGATGCAGGGTGCGGACGAAGACGCCGACGCGCGCCAGCGGCAAGCCAGCCGCAACCAGTCGTTCGCAGGTCTCGGCCATCATTGCCGGTGGGCTGGGCGCCGACCTTGCGCCGTCGATCAGCCATTCGATCAATTTGTGCAGGGCAAGCTCGTCCATGGAGCACCATTAACAGATCGGGCAACGACAACGTCAAGGCGTACCGCCGAGATCGGCTCTTGAACTCGGGTTTTAGGCCGCAACGCCAGCCGGCACAGGCTCGACAAAGCATGAACCGGCTGCAAGACTGACCTCCATACTAATAGAAAAATGGAGGAAGCAATGAATATCAATCGTCGCCAATTGGCCTTGCCGGCCCTCGCCATTGGACTTTTGGGAGCGGTCCCCGCCTTTGCCGGCGCAGATGAAGATGCGGTGACAAAGAATGTCGAAGCATTCCGCGCCGCCCAGTTCGCCGCCGACGCCAAGACTCTGGAAGGGCTTTGCGCGCCGGAACTGAGCTATAGCCACTCCGACGGCAGGGTCGAGGACAAAGCGACCTTTGTCACCAACGCCACCGATGGAAAGTCTAAATTCATATCGCTGGCCTATCAGGACTTGAGCGTCCGTGTGGTCGGCTCTTCCGCGATCGTGCGGTTTCACTGGGTCGGAGAAAGCCAGTCGGTTCCTGACGGCAAGAAAAGCTCCACCAACCTGCACATCCTGATGAACTGGCAAAAACTGGGGGCGGACTGGAAACTTCTCTCCCGCGGATCAACAAAGCTTTGATCGAGCGGCGTGGCGGATGACTTACGCGCATCCGCCCGCTGATTTTAACCACCGGCTTTGCCGACTTTAATTGCCTACTTGGGCGCGGTGACGCAGGAAATGGTCCGCGAGCACGCAGGCCATCATGGCTTCTCCGACCGGAACGGCGCGAATGCCGACGCAAGGGTCATGGCGCCCCTTGGTCATGATCTCCGTTTCGCCGCCCTTGCGATCGACGGTGCGCCGCGGCGACAGGATCGACGATGTCGGTTTTACCGCAAAGCGCGCGACCACAGGCTGGCCCGTGGAGATGCCGCCCAAAATGCCGCCGGCATGATTGGACAGGAACGTGACGCCCTGATTACCCATCCTCATTTCGTCGGCATTTTCTTCGCCGGATAATTCGGCCGCGGCAAAGCCCGCGCCGATCTCGACGCCCTTCACAGCATTGATGCTCATCATCGCTGCCGCGAGATCGGCATCGAGCTTGCCGTAAATCGGCGCGCCCCAGCCCGCCGGGACGCCCTCGGCCACGACCTCGATCACTGCCCCGATCGACGAGCCGCTCTTGCGGATTCCATCGAGGTAATTTTCGAAGAAGGCCGCCTTGTCCTTGTCAGGACAGAAGAACGGATTTTTCGCGACCTCGTCCCAATTCCATTTGCCGCGATCGATCTTGTGCGGTCCCATCTGCACCAGCGCGCCGCGCACGATAACGCCGGACAATATCTTGCGCGCGATCGCGCCGGCCGCCACCCGCATCGCCGTCTCGCGCGCCGAGGAACGTCCGCCACCGCGATAATCGCGGAGACCGTATTTGGCCTCATAGGTGTAGTCGGCGTGACCGGGACGAAACTTGTCCTTGATGTCGGAATAGTCCTTCGAGCGCTGATCGGTGTTCTCGATCAGAAGCCCGATCGGCGTGCCGGTGGTGACCTGCGCCCGGCTCTCCGGATGCTCCATCACGCCGGACAGGATCTTTACCGCATCCGGCTCCTGCCGCTGCGTCGTGAAACGCGATTGTCCGGGACGGCGGCGATCGAGATCGCGCTGGATCTCTTCAACGGTCAGCGGTATCTGCGGCGGGCAACCGTCGACCACACAGCCGATCGCAACCCCATGGCTCTCGCCGAAGGTCGTGACCCGGAACAGATGGCCGAAGGTGTTGTGGGACATGGTGCTCTAGCTTCGCTCGACGCCGTTAACATTCCGCACGATCGTTGCATGTTTACGTAACGCGCACGGCGCAGAGGGTCAAATAGCCGACCGGCTCTTCTTCCCCCCTCTCCCCTTGTGGGAGAGGGAAAGGAGATAGCTCTGGCCCTTTAACTATACTTCGCTAATCCGCCGTCCCGGAATACATAAACGACGCCCTGCTCGATCGGCAGATCCGCCGCACTTTCGGGAGTCTCGAGGCCGAGCGCGACCATCAGCGCCCGCAGGGTGCCGCCGTGGGCGGCGGCTGCCGTATCGGCGGTGAGTCCCCGGTACCAGTCGGCCAGCCTGGCCTGCACGGCAACGTACGTCTCGCCACCCGGCGGAGCCACCGTCCATTTTTCGATCTGGCGTCGGGCAAATAGCTCAGGGTCTTTCGCCTGCATCTCGGCCAGTGTCGATCCCTCCCACTCGCCGTACCCAATCTCGCGCAGGCGGTCGTCGATCGTGTAACCGGACAGCGGAAGCTTCAGGACGCCGCGCACCAGATCCATCGTCTGGCGGGCGCGGCCGAGCGGACTGGCGACAAAACCGATCGAAGACGCGTTTTGGCCATCGCGCCTGAACAAGTCAGCGAGGACATGACCGGCATGAGCCGACTGCTCGCGGCCGAGCTCATTGAGCGGGATGTCCTGCGCGCCCTGGAGCCGGCCCAGCGCATTCCACTCGGTCTGGCCGTGACGGATGTAATAGATGGTTGGCACGTGATGCGTCGTCAGTCTTTCGCCAGCGAGATGTCGGGTGCGTCCGGCCGTTTCATGCCGACGACATGATACCCGGAATCGACGTGATGCACTTCGCCGGTCACACCCCGCGACATGTCGGATAGCAGATAGAGCGCGCTGTCGCCGACTTCTTCGATCGTGACCGAGCGGCGCATCGGCGCGTTGTATTCATTCCACTTCAGAATGTAGCGGAAATCTCCGATACCGGAGGCCGCCAGCGTCTTGATCGGCCCCGCCGAGATGGCGTTGACGCGGATATTCTTCTCGCCGAGATCGGCGGCGAGGTAACGCACGCTCGCCTCAAGCGCGGCCTTGGCCACGCCCATGACGTTGTAATGCGGCATCCATTTCTCGGCGCCGTAATAGGTCAGCGTCAGGATCGAACCGCCATCGCTCAGGAGTTTTTCGGCGCGCTGGGCGATTGCCGTCAATGAATAGCAGGAGATCAGCATGGTCTTGGTGAAGTTGTCCGCCGTGGTTTCGAGGTAACGGCCGTCGAGCTGGTCCTTATCCGAGAAAGCGATCGCGTGCACGACGAAGTCGATTTTGCCCCATTGCTGCTTGAGCACATCGAAAACAGCGTCGATCGTCGTGGGATCGGTGACGTCGCAATGCCCGAGAAGGAGACCGCCTAGTTCGGCCGCCAATGGCTCAACGCGCTTCTTGAGGGCATCGCCCTGCCAAGTCAGCGCGATCTCCGCACCCGCCGCATGGCAGGCCTTGGCGATCCCCCAAGCAATCGATCGGTTGTTGGCGACGCCGAGAATTACCCCGCGCTTGCCCTTCATCAGTTCCGAGTTTTTCACCATGTGACAATTCCGGTGCTTGGCAGCTCATTTGGAGGTACACCAGCTGTGACGGCCGGTACAGGCCTGTCAGCAAAGGTTAACTCCCACACCCGCAGCGTAACAGGCGGAATAGCCATTACGGTCTGGGGTTTAGCTGTTTGTATTGCGCTTTGAGTTCGGCGAAGCGCCGCACGGAACGGTTTGGAAAAAGAAGGCGCAATGACTGCGTTTCGCGAAAGTGTCGAAGCCATGATTCCCGCGCTACGCCGGTATGCGCGCGCGCTCACGCGCGATGCCGACATTGCCGACGATCTGGTGCAGGATACATTAGTTCGAGCATTGCGCTCGGAGCGACTTTTTCTCGGTGGTGACGTGAGGAGCTGGCTCTACACCATCCTGACCAACCTCAACAAGAACAGGCGGCGGTCGCTGGCCCGGCGGCCGCAATTCATGCCTCTGCTTGAGAACAACCCGGACGCCAGCGGCACCGAAGCCGAAGGCCGCGACATTGCCAGGGCGCTGGCGACGCTGGTGGACGATCAACGCTCGGTGCTGCTGCTCGTGATGCTGGAGGGATTGAGCTATCGCGAGGTCGCCGACATCCAGGGCGTGCCGATCGGCACGGTGATGTCGCGATTGGCACGTGCCCGTGCGCATGTGAAGGCCGTGCTCGAAGGCGAGCGCCCGGCCTTGCGGAGGGTGAAATGATGACGAACTTCATCAGCCAGCACGTAGTGGTTGAGTTTTTTGGGGAAACCGCATTGCAGACGAGACCGTATTTTTGGCGGGGAGAGCGGAAGGCGACCGGAACGATTTCGATCAGGAAGAGACAAAGATCATGACCGACCCCAAAATTCCCGTCACCGAGGACGAGCTGCACGCCTACGTCGACAATGAATTGCCGGCGGAACGCCGCGGCGATGTCGAAGCCTGGCTTGCGATCCATCCCGATTCCGCCGAGCGGGTAAGAGCATGGCGCGAGATGGCGGAGGCGCTGCATGCCCGCTACGATCACGTTGCCGATGAGTCGGTGCCGAAGCGGCTCGAGATCGAACGGCGGGTGAGGCGGCCGCGCAAGTGGATGTATGGCGCGGTTGCAGCGACGCTGGCGGCGTTTGTTTGCGGTACCGGCACCGGTTGGCTTGTGCATGGCGTAACCGCGACGCCTTCGGCTATCGAAAGCCTGACGTCGGACGCCCTTGATGCGCATCGGCTTTATGTCGTCGAGGTACGCCATCCCGTTGAGGTGCCGGGCAACGAACGCGATCACCTGCAGACCTGGCTGACCAAGCGTTGCGGCTGGGAAGTTCGCGCCCCGAAACTGGACGCAAACGGACTGAAGCTCGTCGGTGGACGGCTGTTGCCGGGTCCGACCGGGCCAGCCTCTTTCTTCATGTATGAGAGCGCTTCCGGCGAACGTTACACGCTTTACGCTTCGCGTTCGAAGACCGGATCAGCCCAGATGCGCTACACCGCAGCCGAAAACTCCGGCGCTATGTACTGGTCAGAGGACGAGGTCAGCTATGTGCTTAGCGGCCCGATCGATAAGGAAAAGCTGCATCAAGTGGCGCGCCTTGTCTACGACCAGACCGATAGGGGCGGCTAGCAACGCTGCGCAACCGGCTAGACCGTTGCGCAGCCGGTTCAGGTCGTTGCGAATTTATCACGTCCAAATTCCGACATTAAGAATCTGGAATTGGAACATGGGCGTGTCTCAATATCGCTGCAGGTTCTCACGAAAAGTTGTGGCGCGTTCGATCCGCCGATCGACGCAGGCGGCCTCGACTGGGGTTGGTACCGCGCTGGTCCCTCAGGTCGAGGCCGCACCCCTTTTTTCCCATTTTTTTTTGCGATTCCGCCGCAGTAGCGCGGTGGAATTAACATTTGCTCCGGTGCTACCGCGAGTCTCAATAGCGAATCCGACGTTCGCAAACGAATCCTGCGCGACTTGATGCGAATACCAGGACCGGAACGCTGGCCTAGGAGAGATCGCTGCGCGGATTATACGGATGTGCGTCACGCCATTTTTGCATCAACGCTTCCAATTCGGCGTTGTTCCCGTCCGGCAGCATGATGCGGGTGGTAACCAGAAGGTCACCATTTCCGCCCGTTTTCGGCAATCCCTTGCCTTTGAGACGAAACGTTCGTCCGCTCGACGTATTCTTCGGGATTGACAGCTCGACCGCGCTGCCGAGCGTCGGCACGCGCACCTTGCCGCCGAGAACCGCCTCGTAAAGCGTGATCGGCAGATCGAGGCGCAGGTCGCTGCCGTCTACCTTGAAGAAGGGGTGCGGCGCGATGCTGACCGTGATCAGGAGATCGCCGGGCGGATGGCCCGGCGCGGTCTCGCCCTGCCCCTTCAGCCGGATCTGCTGACCGGCCACGACGCCCGGCGGAATCTTGACGTTAAGCTCCTTGCCCGTCGGCAACCGGACCCGCTTATCGGCCCCCTTCACCGCCTCTTCCAGCGACACGGTCATGGCGACAGAGAGATCGAGGTCAACCGCCATGGTGCCGGGGTCGAACTCGAAGCGCGCGCCACCGGCGCCGGGCCCCGCGCGGCCGCCGCGCGCGTTAGCCGCACCGAACATGCTGTTAAGGATGTCCTCGAAACCGCCGCCGAAGCCGCCGGCGCCCGGACCCGCACCAGCACCGCCGCTGCGGAAGGTGTGGGTCTCGAAACCGCCAGACCGCGCGCCCGCGCCTGGACCGCCGCCAGGAAAACCCTGGAAACGCGGCTTGCCGTCGGCATCGATCTCGCCGCGATCGAATTGCTGCCGCTTGTCCGCGTCCCCAATGATCTCGTTCGCGGAATTCAGCTCGGCGAAACGAGCAGCCGCCTTCGGATCGTTCTTGTTGGCGTCGGGGTGGTGCTTCTTGGCAAGCTTGCGAAAGGCGCTCTTGATCGCCGCGGCGTTAGCGCTTCGCGGCACCCCCAAGACCTCATAGGGGTCGCGCATCCGTCAATTCTCCTTCAAGGGAACTCATCAAACTTAATCTACGGACGGAAAGTCCGCTCGGATTTTCATCTGGGGACTTCGTGGCATTTTTGCAACGGGCGCCATCAGCCCCATGCGGCGGCGACCGGTTTCGAGATTATGCGCAGCTTCAAGCAGTTGCAGGCATGAGCGCATGTAAAAGCAGATTCTTAAGCCGGGTTGAGACGGTTCAGCTCTGTCTCCACGGTTTCAACGTATGAATTTCCCACTGCCCATGGCCGGTCTGGCACGCCGCGCCCTGCAACCAGCTTTCCGACTCACCCTTGACATAGCTTGCTAGGAAATCCCGGCAAGTCCGCCCTTCCGACGAATAGGCTTGCGCCAGTGGCGTCACCGAACCGCGCGCGCCGGTCTCGGGGTTTTCCCAAGGCTGGCTCGCGTCCTTGTCCCCCCGGGTCAGCACGTCCGAGGCGGCATTGCGGGCAAAGGCGAGATCGGTTTCGGTCGGCGCCGCGCGGGCGACCGAGCCCGTGACCTCATCGCCGCCAAACTTGGCCAGTCCGCTGTCACCTCGGGAGAAACTGCAGCCACCGGCCCCGATCCCGATCAGAACGATAATCATTATCGCCGCACCCGGCCGGGCCGACGATAGGCCAAAGCTTCCCCATGCCCTATATAAGGCTGGCTTCATACAGGGCTGGAACGCGGATCTGGCCGCGAGCAGGGGCAATTTTGGACTCCAAATGACGGATACGACCTCCATCAAACACCCGACACCCTTAACATCCGGTGATTTCACCGCGGCCGATGAGCCGTTGGCGCTGTTTGGCGAGTGGTTTGCGGAGGCCGTGAAGGCCGAGCCCAACGATCCCAACGCCATGGCGCTTTCGACCGTCGATGCTGACGGCCTGCCGGACGTGCGGATGGTGCTGATGAAGGGCTATGATGCGAACGGATTCGTTTTCTACAGCCACATCGCCAGCCAGAAGGGCCGCGAATTGGCCGCAAACCCTAAAGCGGCTTTACTCTTTCACTGGAAGTCGCTGCGCCGACAGGTGCGGATCCGCGGGTTGGTATCACCAGTGACGGACGCCGAGGCCGATGCCTATTTCGCCACCCGACCAAAACAGGCCCAGATCGGGGCCTGGGCTTCGAAGCAGTCGCAGCCGCTGGAAAGCCGTTTCGCCTTCGAACAAGCGATCGCCAAGGTTGCCGCGCAATACCTCATCGGCGAGGTGCCGCGCCCACCGGGCTGGAGCGGCTGGCGCATCACCCCGCTCCGGTTCGAATTCTGGCATGATCGTCCGTTCCGTCTGCACGACCGCGTTGAATTCAGCCGCGACACTTCCGATCAGGCCTGGTCAAAGACGCGGCTTTACCCCTGATCGATAGCTCGAAGGACCCAATGGCCACTGCACCCCACAACGGACCACGGCGGACGCTGCTTCTCACCGGGGCCAGCCGCGGCATCGGCCATGCCACTGTGATTCGCTTTTCCTCGGCCGGCTGGCGCGTCATCACCTGTTCGCGCCATCCGTTCCCCGAAGATTGTCCGTGGGACGCCGGGCCTGAAGATCACATCCAGGTCGACCTTGCCGATCACGACGATACCTCGCGTGCGATCGCCGAAATCCGCCAGCGTCTGGAAGGCGGCATGCTGCATGCGCTGGTCAACAATGCCGCGATATCGCCAAAGGCGGAAGGCGGCGGCCGGCTCGGCTCGATCGACACCGACATCGAGACGTGGAGCCACGTGTTCCGGGTCAATTTCTTTGCGCCGATCATGATGGCGCGCGGCCTGATCGATGAATTGAAGGCTGCGAAAGGCTCGGTCGTCAACGTCACCTCGATCGCAGGCTCGCGGGTGCACCCGTTCGCGGGCGCGGCCTACGCGACCTCGAAGGCGGCGCTCGCCTCCCTCACCCGCGAAATGGCATCGGATTTCGGACGCATCGGCGTGCGGGTCAATTCAATCGCGCCCGGTGAGATCGACACCTCGATCCTGTCGCCGGGCACCGAAAAGATCGTCGAGCAGCAGATTCCGATGCACCGGCTCGGCACCCCGGACGAAGTCGCCAAGATCATCTATGTGCTATGTACGGAGATGAGTTCTTACGTGAACGGCGCCGAAATCCACATCAACGGCGGCCAGCACGTTTAGGGACGCCGCTCAAAAGAGCGCAGCAAATCCCGTTGCCTCGAGCTGGTCTCGAGGATAGCGGCTCGTCCTAGATCAGCCCGCGCAGGATTTGCGCGGCCTGCCAGCGCAGGGCCTCTTCGGCATTGGCAATGCTGGAACACTCGTCTTCGCGCTCGCCTTCGGCAAGCATCGCACCGCAATGCCGACAGGTGCGTGCCGACATCGCCGGCGCCCTGGCAACGATGTTGCGGCCCTGCTGGTAGCTCGCGAAGTCGATGACGTTCTGCATTGGCCTTATGACTTTCTCAACCATTGGAATTCTCGCGATCGTTCTGCCGACGTTATGACAGAAAGCCGTCGCGCAAACGTTCAGTCCTCCGCTCAAATTTTAGCGGAGCGATTGAGAGGAGAAGTCCGGGAGTTTCGGGTACTTTTTTAACCTCGATCACCGGGTGGAACCGGCCGATTTACAGCCATTTCTTCCACCGGAAATACATGTAGGGCGCCACCGCCGCGGCCACCATCATCAGCACCGCCAGGGGATAGCCGTGCTGCCATTCCAGTTCCGGCATCACCTTGAAATTCATGCCGTAGATCGAGGCGATCAGGGTCGGCGGCATCAACACCACCGCCATCACCGAAAACAGTTTGATGATGTTGTTTTGTTCCAGATTGACGACACCGAGCATCGCATCGAGGATGAAGGTGATCTTGTTGGAAAGGTAGGAGGCGTGATCGGTCAGCGAAGCCACGTCGCGCTGCATCGTCTTGAGCTGCTCACGCATGTCCTTTGACCATTTCACGCCGTCGACGGAGGCCGTCACAAAGGTGACGACGCGGCCGATCGAGACCAGGCTCTCCCGCACCTTGGAGGTCAGGTCGCCCTTGCGGCCGATCGCGATCAGGATATCGGAATAGCGTTTGGCGTGCCCGGTGCGCGCCGCTCCCTCAGGTTCGAAAATCTGGTGGCTGATTGCGTCCATCTCGTTGCCGGCGCGCTCCAGGATGTCGGCGTTGCGATCAATCACCGCGTCCAGAAGCTCCATCAGCACCATTTCGCCGGTAATGCCAGCGGGGCAATTGCGCGCCAGCTTGTTTTCCACCAGCACGAACGGCCTCGGTTCGTCGTAGCGCACGGTGACCAGCCGATGACTGGCCAGGATGAAGGTGACGGCGGTGGTACGGGGATTTTCCGTGTCTGCCGCGCACATCAGGGTGGAGGTCATATAACGCGCGCCGTTTTCGATATAGAGACGGCTGGAAATCTCGATTTCCTGCATGTCTTCCCGGGTCGGAACGGCGATTCCGGCCAGCCGCTCCACGGCCTTGTCCTCGGCGGAGGTCGGCTTCACCAGATCGATCCAGACCGCTGCCTCCGGCAAGTTGCCCAAATCGCTAATGGTGGCCTTTTTCAGGGAAGATTCGCTGGGGACAAACACCGAGAACATGGACGGCTCCGGACTTGAAACACAACTTTAACCAGTGGCGCAGTTCCAACGTCTCGCAGAAACACGTCGGTTCGGATGCGAATGTCGGAACTGCCCAGGAATTCGAGTTTGACAGACCTTTCCTGACAATCCGGTGAACCGCTGGCCGTTTGCGGCGCCCCCGTGGCAGGAGAATGGCGATGATCTGGCCGGCCGGACTTGTTATTGCCGGAGAATGCCCGGCTGCTCAAGCACTTGCGGCAAAAAAGACACAGGCGGCCTGCCGCAGCGCAGGACAACCATTCCAGCTCTGGAATTATTGTCAATTTCGGCGATAATGTGGGAAGTGAAGGTGGAGTCGTGGCGGGATAAAAACCCCGCGCTTCGAACAAGTCGCTTTCGATTGGAAATCCAAAATGTCGTTGAAACTGACGTCGCTGAAATTGGCAATGGCTGTCACAGCCGCCGGCCTGTTGCTCTCGGGTTGCATGGAAACGGCCAACTATGAGGCGACCAACACCGGCGCATTCAAGCAGCACGACAAGGAACTGCTGGCGAAGGTTCGGTACGAGAATGTGCAGCCGCCGGAGAATTTCCGCCGCGCCATCGTCGAATATCATCGCAAGGAAGCGCCCGGCTCGATCGTGGTCGATTCCGACAATCACTACCTCTATTACGTGCAGAACGACGGCAAGGCGATCCGCTACGGCATCACCGTCGGCGAAGAGGCCATGGCGTGGTCAGGTATTGCCAAGATCGGCAGCATGACCGAATGGCCGGCTTGGCATCCGACCAAGGGCGAAATCGAGCGTCTCGGCGTTCCCACCTTCGTGCCGCCGGGCCCGGACAATCCGATGGGTTCGCGCGCGATGTATCTGTATTCAGGCGGCAAGGACACCCTGTTCCGGATTCACGGCACCAATCAGCCGGAATATATCGGCCAGTCGATCTCCTCCGGTTGCATCCGCATGACCAACGAGGACGTGATCGATCTGTATAACCGCGCCAAGGTCGGCACCATCGTTGTCGTGCTCGCGCCTCATCACGGCGATACGCCGTTCGGCTCGTCGCAGATGGCGCTCGGCTCGACCAATATGGGCTCGGTGCAGTAACCGATCCGAGTTCGGACTGAGAGATTAAAAAGCGCCGGTTTACCGGCGCTTTTTCGTTGGCGGGTTGTCGGCGGATGATTTTTCTGTCGGCTGAACCGAGACAGGATCGGCCTCACCGCCGTTCGGCCTCGCTTCCGGTTCATCGGCGACCGCACGCGGCGGCGCCTCCTCCGGGCGCGGGGCCGGCAGCAGCGGCGCCACGGCCGGCAACGGGTCCAATACATCCCACTGGCAAATCCGGTAGTCGTTGCGACGCTCCATCAGATCGAGATGAATGTGATCTTCGTGATAGCCGTCGGAGCCCGGCCCCAGCACAGTTGAGAACCGCGCGCACACCGAGTGCAGCACTGTCTCGCGCACCTCCCGCGCCACGCTGCGGTCGGTCAGCGAGACCATCCGGCCATCGGCAAATTTGAAGGAGCGAACATCGAGCGCATTGGCACGGCCGTGTTCAGAAAGTTGGGCGCCGACGATGCGGTTGCGGCCGCGGCACTCGAAGGAGTCGAAATTGTCGAGACCGGTGATGGCGCTGCCGAGGCCTTTGGCGAGCGTTGCGATATCGGTGCGAACCCAATCCGCGATCGCAGACGCCATCTTGCAGCGCAGGATCGCCGCGGGCTTGACCGTAACCTGACGGTTATCCGGCAAGACCACCGCCTCCAGCCGCACCAGATCTTCGCCGCCGCAGCCGCCGGGACCATGGATGTCGGGAATGCTCGGCGCGATCGCAATCGTCTCCGTCAAGGCGAGCCGGCAGGCGGAAAGTACTGGCGCGGGCGCCGCCGGCGGCTCGGCATTCTTCACTTCCGGAGTTGAGGACGGCTCGGCCGCAGCTGACGGAGCCTCCACAGGACGGGGCCTGGGCAAGGGCACCTTCACCTTTGCGGTGGCGAAATGCGTCTGGCCGCAGCAGGCAAACAGCAGCGCGGCCACAGTAACCATGACGGCCCGGCGAGCACTCCCCCTACGAGAAGCCCACTTGCGGCGTCCCTTCCGCACGCTAGACTTCGCGTCAAATCGCGCCAAAGAACCGCGAAAAGCGATCGAACATTCAGGAGGGATGTCCCCATGTTGGGATTGATGCAAGACTGGCCTTTGCTGTGTCATCGAATTCTCGAACACGCGGCGACCATCCACGGTTCGCAGGAAGTCGTTACACGGTCGGTCGAAGGTCCCATCCATCGCACCAATTATGCCGAAATCCACAAGCGCGCGCTGAAGATCTCGCAGCGGCTGGAACGCGACGGCATCAAGCTCGGCGACCGCGTGGCCACGATTGCCTGGAACACCTGGCGCCATCTCGAGGCATGGTACGGCATCATGGGGATCGGCGCGATCTGCCATACCGTCAACCCGCGGCTGTTTCCCGAGCAGATCGCCTGGATCATCAACCACGCCGAGGATCGCGTGGTGATGACCGACATCACCTTCGTGCCGATCCTGGAAAAGATCGCCGACAAGCTCCCGAGCGTCGAGCGCTATATCGTGTTTACCGACAAGGCGCATATGCTGCAGACAACGCTGAAGAACGCGGTCGCCTATGAGGACTGGATCGCCGAAGTCGACGGCGATTTCAAATGGAAAACCTTCGACGAAAATACCGCGGCGGCGATGTGCTACACCTCCGGCACCACCGGCGATCCAAAGGGCGTGCTGTATTCGCACCGATCCAACGTCATGCATGCACTGATGGCCAATACCGGCGATTCACTCGGCGCCGGCGCCGGCGATACCATGCTGCCGGTGGTCCCGCTGTTCCATGCCAATAGCTGGGGCATCGCGTTTTCGGCACCCTCGATGGGAACCAAGCTGGTGCTGCCCGGCGCCAAACTCGACGGCGCCTCTGTCTTTGAGCTTTTGGAAACCGAAAAGGTCACCCATACGGCTGGCGTTCCCACGGTGTGGCTGATGTTGCTCAACCACATGGCCGCCAATCATCTGAAGCTGCCGCACTTGCGCATGGTGGTGTGCGGCGGCTCGGCGATGCCGCGCTCGATGATCAAGGCATTCATCGATATGGGCGTGACCGCGCGACACGCCTGGGGCATGACCGAAATGAGCCCGATCGGCACGCTGGCCACGCTAAAGCCTCCCTTCGACGGCCTCGAAGGTGAAGAGGCGCTCGACATTCTCCAGACCCAGGGTTACCCGCCGTTCGGCGTGCAGATGAAAATCACCGACGATGCCGGCAAGGAACTGCCATGGGACGGCAAGACCTTCGGCCGCCTCAAGGTCTCGGGCCCATCGGTCGCCAGGGCCTATTTCCGGGTCGATGCCGACATTTTGGACGAGAAGGGTTTCTTCGACACCGGCGACGTCGCCACCATCGATCCGTTCGGCTACATGCGGATTACCGACCGCTCCAAGGACGTGATCAAGTCCGGCGGCGAATGGATTTCCTCGATCGACCTGGAAAACCTCGCGGTCGGCCACCCGGCGGTCGCGGAAGCCGCCGTGATCGGCGTGCATCATCCCAAATGGGACGAGCGTCCCCTGCTCATCGTCCAACTCAAGCAGGGGCAGAAAGCGACGCGGGAAGACATCCTGAAATTCATGGACGGCAAGATCGCCAAATGGTGGATGCCCGACGACATCGCGTTCGTCGACGGTATTCCGCATACGGCGACCGGCAAGATCTTGAAGACCGCGCTGCGCGAGCAATTCAAGGCTTACAGTTTCCCGGGCACGTAGCTTTGGTCATCGTCTCCCCTCATCCTGAGGAGCCGCGCGAACGGCGCTCCTCGCCATGAGGGTTTTGACGTACGCCGGGTCAGGAGCGAATGCCGGGCGGCCGGTAACGTCCCTGCCCTTTGCCCTTCCTCCCTTGAATTCGGCGTAAGTTCGTGGTCTCAAACGGGTTAATTTGAGCGCCTGGCCTCTTTCGGCCGGCAGTTCCCGACCCGGCAGAAATCCAACCCGTTGGAAATCAGAAGCCATGGCCCGCAGGTTTTCCGCTCCCTATCTATCGGAGCCCGTGTCGGGTTGGGCATCGTGGTCGCGCAACCTGGCCGTATTTGCGGTGGTGGCGGTCGTGGTCTCAATCGTCATCGTCCGCTTCGGCTTTCTCGAAATCAAACCGGCGCTCGCCACGTTTTTTGGCGCGCTCGCCTGCGCCGGCCTCTCCATCCTGGTCGGCCTGATCGGCGCGGCCGCGATCTGGCAGAGCGGTGCCCAAGGCGTGAGCCGAATCCTGCTGGCGTTCCTGATCGACGCGGCGCTGCTCGCTTATCCCGCCTATCTCGGCCTGCAATACCGCAGACTGCCCGCGATCCACGACATCACCACCGACCCGATCGACCCGCCGCGCTTCGAGGCGTTGGCGCGGCTGCGCAGCGGCGACGGCGCCAATCCAGCTGTCTATGCCGGCCTCTATTCGGCCGAGCAACAGCGCATCGCCTATCCCGATATCGAAACGGTCGAACTCGAAGTTCCCGTGCAGCGAGCTTATGAAATCACGTTGCAGCTTGTCACCAAACGCAAATGGCTTGTGATCGATGAGCGGCCGCCCCAGCCGCCGCGCCGGATCGGCCGCATCGAGGCGGTAGCGCGCTCGCCGATCATGGGATTCCGCGAGGATGTTTCGATCCGCATCTCTCCTGACGACGAGGATTCACGCGTCGATATCCGCTCCGCCTCGCGCTATTTCGAGAGCGACCTCGGCAGCAACGCGGCGCGCGTTCGCAAGCTGATGGATGACCTCAACAACGCCGCCGACAATGAAAGCCTCAAGCCCGCCAAGAAGCCGGTCGCACCGGTGAAAGCGCCGCCAAAAGTGGTGAAGAAATAGCGCGTCAGGCCGCCGCCAGCCGATACGTTCCGCCGATCACCGGGTCGCCATCGGTCGTGACGATGCCGCGCCCGACCAGATCCTCCAGATGCGCCAGCACGGAATAGCCCGCCGCGTTGGTCAGGCGCGGGTCAATGCCGATATAGATCGCGCGCACGATGGTCGGGATGTCCGCCTCGCCTTTCGAAAGCCGATGCAAGATCGAGGCCTCGCGGGCCTGGCGGTGACGGATCAGGAAACGCACGTAACGCGGCGCATCGGGAATTTCCGGACCGTGGCCGGAGAAATAAAGATCTTCACCGCGCGCGGCGAGTTTTTCCAGCGAGGCCATGTAGTCGACCATCGATCCGTCCGGCGGCGCCACGATCGAGGTCGACCACCCCATCACGTGATCGCCGACGAACAGGAATTTCCGATCGGGCGAGGCGAAAGCGAGATGGTTGGCGGTGTGTCCGGGAGTTGCAACCGTCTCGAGCCTCCAGCCATTACCCTCGATGATATCGCCGTCCTTGATCTGCACATCCGGGCGAAAGTCGCGGTCCGCGCCTGACTCGGGATTGTGCTTCTCGCTTTCAAAGCGCGGCCGCGATGCGCGGTGCGGCCCCTCAGCATAGACCGGCGCGCCGGTTGGCCCCTTGATCCGCGGGGTATTCACCGAGTGGTCGCGGTGGGTGTGGGTGACCAGAATATGCGTCACGGTCTCGCCGCGCACGGCATCGAGCAGCGCCGCCGCATGGGCCACATCGTCGGGACCGGGGTCGATGATCGCGACCTTGCCGCGGCCGACGATGTAACTCACCGTTCCCGTGAAGGTGAAAGGGCTCGGATTGTTGCAGAGGATGCGCCGCACGCCGGGCCGGATTTCCTCAACCACGCCGGGTGCAAGCGGGAAATTGCGATTGAACGGAACGTCGTCGGTTTCGGTCATTTTGGTTTTCTTGCACCTGTCTTGTCATCCCCCGCGAAGGCGGGGGATCCAGTAAACACCGGCAGTAGAGATTGAGCCAGAGGCCTCTGGAATACTGGATCGTCCGCTTTCGCGGACGATGACAGCGGTGTTCGCTGCTACACTTGTGGCCCTTACGAAAATGCCTGAATGCCGGTGATGGCGCGGCCGAGGATCAGGGCATGAACGTCGTGGGTACCCTCATAGGTATTCACGGTTTCCAGGTTCGCGGTGTGCCGCATCACATGATATTCGATCTGGATACCGTTGCCGCCATGCATGTCGCGCGCGGTGCGGGCGATGTCGAGCGCCTTGCCGCAATTGTTGCGCTTGACGATGGAAATCATCTCCGGGGCCATCTTGCCCTCGTCCATCAGCCGTCCGACCCGCAATGAGGCCTGCAAGCCGAGCGCGATGTCGGTCTGCATGTCGGCGAGCTTCTTCTGCACCAGTTGCGTTGCCGCCAGGGGCTTGTTGAACTGCTTGCGGTCGAGCGTGTACTGCCGCGCGCGATGCATGCAGTCCTCTGCCGCTCCCATCGCGCCCCAGGAAATACCGTAGCGGGCGCGGTTGAGACAACCGAACGGACCCTTGAGGCCGGAGACGTTGGGCAACAGCGCGCTCTCGGGCACCTCGACCCCTTCCATCACCACTTCGCCGGTAACGGAGGCGCGGAGCGACAGCTTGCCGCCGATCTTCGGCGCCGAAAGTCCCTTCATGCCCTTTTCAAGGATGAAGCCGCGGATCTGGTTGTTGTGTTCGGCCGACTTGGCCCAGATCACGAACACGTCGGCGATCGGGGCATTGGAAATCCACATCTTGGTGCCGGTCAGCCGGTAACCGTCGGAGGTTTTCTCTGCGCGGGTCTTCATGCCGCCGGGGTCGGAGCCGGCATCGGGCTCAGTCAGCCCGAAACAGCCCACCCATTCGCCGGTCGCAAGCTTCGGCAGATATTTCTTGCGCTGGTTCTCGTCGCCATAGGCATAGATCGGATGCATCACGAGCGAGGACTGGACCGAATTCATCGAGCGATAGCCGGAATCGACGCGTTCGATCTCGCGCGCCACGAGACCATAAGCGACGTAGCTGGCGTTGGCGCAGCCATATTCCTCCGGCAGGGTAATACCGATCAGGCCAAGCTCGCCCATTTCATGGAAGATGTCGCGATCGACCTTCTCTTCCAGATAAGCCTTGGTGACGCGCGGCAAGAGTTTGTCCTGCGCGTAAGCGCGCGCGGTATCGCGGATCATCCGTTCGTCTTCGGTCAACTGTTCGTCGAGCAGGAACGGATCGTCCCATAGAAAATTGACGGGAGACGGCTTGTCCTTGGCCTGAGGGCGCACGCTCATGGAAAATCCTTTCGTAACATTGGATTTATTTTAATGCGCCACGGGCAAGAGCGCAAATCGCCGGCCCCGCCATTCCGGGTTTGGTTTAGAGCCTGTCATCGGGCGCGCATTCGCACGACCCGTCGGGAACATCCCGGAATAACACAAACCTACCCTTCGAGCTGCTCGTTCGACACGATCTCGATGCCGAATCCGGAAAGCCCCTTGTAGTCGTGTAACGACGAGGTCAGGTTCCGGATCGAGGTAACGCCGAGATCGCGCAAGATTTGCGCGCCGACGCCGACTTCGCGCCATTGCCTGTTGCGGTCGGCCTCCGCGGTCTTCTCCTCCGGCAGCGGCGCCACCGGAACACCGGCAGCGCCGTCGCGCAAGTAGACCAGGACGCCGCTGCCGTTCCTCTTGAAGTGTTCCAGTACCGATTTCATGTGTTTCGGGCCGGTGAAGATATCCCTGACGATGTTGGGCTTGTGGAAACGGGTCAGCACATTCCTGCCGTCGCCGACACTGTTATAGACAAAAGCCACGTGGGCGATGGAATCGAACGGCGATCGGTAGGCAAAGCCGTGCATCGGCCCGATCGGGCTGTCGGCGGTGAAGGTCGAGACCCTCTCGATCAGTTTCTCGCGCGCCTGACGGTAAGAGATCAATTCCGCAATCGTGACATGCTTGAGCTTGTGGGCTTTGGCGAACTGCGACACCTGCGCGCCCTTCATCACCGAGCCATCGTCATTCATCAACTCGCTGATGACACCGACCGGCGGCAGGCCGCTCAGTCTGCACAAGTCGACCGCCGCCTCGGTATGGCCGGAGCGCAGGAGCACGCCGCCGTCCCGCGCAATCAGCGGAAACACGTGGCCGGGCCGGGCAAAGTCGTTGGCGCCGACATTCGGATTGGCGAGCGCCCGGCAGCAGGAGGCGCGCTCCTCTGCCGAAATCCCCGTGCCGCCATCCGGCTTGTAGTCGATCGAGACAGTAAAAGCGGTGGTGTGGCTGGAATCGTTATGCGCCACCATCGGATCGAGCCGCAGCCGGCGCGCATCCTCCTGCGTGATCGGGGCGCAGACGATGCCCGAGGTATGGCGGATGATGAACGCCATCTTTTCGGGCGTGCAGAACGAGGCTGCAACGATCAGGTCGCCCTCGCCCTCGCGGTCGTCATCGTCGGTAACCACGACAAGTTCGCCCTGGGCAAAGGCATGCAGAACTTCCTGGATCGGATCGGCCATAGGTTCTCTCGTTTCGACGGGCGAGCATTAGCCCGGCGCGTTTGGCTATGCCAGCTTCAATACGCAGGGCAGAAAGGCTTTCCGGGCGTAGCGATGCGATGGCGACAAAGTCTCTTTATTTGAATAAGGTCGAACGCAATCAAGAACAAGGGAGCAAAGCGTCCATGAAGGCCGCACCATTCGACTTCACACCACTGCTGCCGGCCGGCCTGCCCGCCGCCACGGCAAAGTGGACGGGGTTAGCGAAATACAGCTTCGTCGGCGGCAACAACGACCCTGAACAGGTCCCGCTCGACGGTCTGATCAATGCGGTTAACGCCGTGCTGAGGCGCGAGGGCCGGACGCTTGCGACCTACGGACTGGAGAGCGGTCCGCAAGGTTACCGGCCATTGCGTCAATTTCTCTCTGCGAAACTGAAGCGCGACGGCGGAATCTCGTGCACGGCCGACGACATCCTGATCGTTTCCGGTTCACTTCAGGCGCTCGATCTGGTGAACGCCACTCTGCTCGCCCGCGGCGATACCGTCATCGTCGAACGCGACACCTATCAGGGTACGTTGAACCGGCTGACGCGGCTCGGGGTCAATACGATTGGCATTCCGCTCGATCAGGACGGCATGCGGATGGACGTTTTGGCCAACACGCTGGCCGATCTCAAAAGCCGCGGCGTCGCGCCGAAATATATCTACACCATCCCGACCGTGCAGAACCCGACCGGCACCATCATGCCGGAGTCACGGCGTCTCGAACTGCTTGGGCTCGCCGAACAATACGGCGTGCCGATCTTCGAAGATGACTGCTACGCCGACCTGATCTGGAACGGCGAACGCCCGCTTGCGCTGCATGCCATGAGCAAGACGGCCAACGTCATTCACATCGGCTCCTTCTCCAAATCGATCGCTCCTGCTCTGCGTGTCGGCTTCATCGTGGCGCCATGGGCGGCGCTGTCACGCATGCTGGCGTTGAAGACCGACGCCGGCAGCGGCGCGCTCGAGCAGATGGTGCTCGCCGAATATTGCTCGCCGCATTTTGAGGTCCACGTGCCGGCCTTGAGGCGCGGTCTGCGCGCCAAGCTCGATACGCTGATGGAAGCTCTCAACGAGCAATTCGGCACCACGGCGGAATTCGAGGAGCCGAAGGGTGGGATTTTCCTTTGGGTCAAACTTCCTGATCATGTCGATACGCTAAAACTCTATCAGGCCGCACTGGCCGCCGGCGTCTCGATCAATCCGGGCCCGGAATGGTCGACGGACAAAGCCTATGCCGGCTGTCGTTTGCGGTTATGTTTCGCAAGCCCGACGCATCAGCAAATCCGGGAAGGTATTGCGGCCCTTGCCGAAGTGTGCCGAAAGGAATTCGGCGTGCCGACGCGAATTGGCAATATCGAGATGGAATCCCGCGCATGAGCGGGTATCAGGCCCTGAGAGAGGCTTAAGGAGGCTGAAAATGGATGCGGCTGACCTTCGGATATTTCAATGTGTCGCGCGCTGCGGCAGCATGAACAAGGCCGCGCTTGAGCTCAACACCGTGCAGTCGAACGTCACCGCGCGCGTCAAGGCGCTGGAAGATGAGGTCGGGTTCGAGCTGTTCGAACGCACAAATCGAGGCGTTACGCTGACGGCGGCAGGCCGGCGGCTTCTGCCCTTCGCAAGCCGCGCCGCGCGCGTACTCGACGACGCCAGGCGGGCCGTCGCCGATCAGGGATTGCCCACGGGCCCACTGGTGATCGGTTCGCTCGAGACCACCGCGGCCTTGAGGCTGTCGCCGGTCCTGACCGAATTTGCCCTGGCGTATCCCGCGGTCGACCTCACCCTGCGCACCGGGACCTCCTGCGAGCTCATCGATCAGGTTCTCGATCACACCCTTGAGGGCGCCTATGTCTGCGGACCGGTGAACCATCCGGACCTGTTGGTCGAACCTTTTGTCAGGGAAGAGCTGGTGATCCTGACGGCTCCCTCCGTGGCCGACTTCGACGCACTCGCGGCCACGCCGGAGCTGAAGATCATCGTGCTGAAAATTGGATGTTCCTACCGCCTGCAGTTGGAGGCCCTGCTCGCCCGGCGCGGAATCGTCGGCGTCAGATGCCTGGAATTCGGCACGCTGGAGGCGATCTTCAGTTGCGTCAGCGCAGGCCTCGGCGTGACACTGCTGCCGAAGGCGCTGCTCGGTTCGGTATGGGATCGCAAGCGCGTCGGCATGCACACCTTGCCGAATACCGAAAAATGGGTCGATACGGTCTTTATCCTGCATCGCGAAGCCTATGCTTCGAGCGCGCTGCGCGCCTTTCTCGATCTGGCGAAACCAGCCACCACGCGCACCGCGGCGGCCGAGTAGATCTGCCCGATACGCCTTTTTACTGGCTATCACCGGCAACGATAGCCGTCATCGGATAAAACCGTTACCGGATGCGGTCCCGCTGTCATAGGGTCGTTACGACCCTTGGACAGCTGAACCGGACCAACACCATGCAAACCGATCGCGCCGCGGCACTGGCATTCGGCGGGCTGGCCGCGATGACCGCGGCGATCGGCATCGGCCGTTTCGTCTACACGCCGATCCTCCCGGCGATGCTGAGCGCGCTTGGCTGGAGCAAATCCGATGCGGGGCTGGTCGCATCGGCAAACCTGCTGGGTTATTTTGTCGGCGCATTACTGGCGGGCCAGCCGTTCGTGATCGCCCGGCCGAGGCCCTGGCTTCTGGCGGCACTGACGATCAGCGCCGTGTCGACCGCCGCCATGGCGCTCCCATCCGACATGGTCTCCTTCGTCAGCCTGCGCTTTATCGGCGGCGTTGCCAGCGCCTTTGCGATCGTATGTGCGTCCACCCTCGTTCTGGAGCGATTGTCGGCATCCGGACACGGGTCGCTGTCCGCCATTCAGTTCGCCGGCGTGGGCTTCGGGGTCATGATTTCGGCGGTCGCCGTTTCCGTCATGCTGGCGGCGGGCGCGAGCTGGCGGAGCCTTTGGATCGGCACTGGCTCACTTGCCATGCTGGCCACGGTCGCGGCCGCGCTGTTGATTCCGGCGGCGAAAGACGACGGCGCGCCGATGAAGGCCGACGCTCCCGGCGCGCCGCCTCCAGGGATGGGCGCTATGGTCGTGGCCTATGGCCTGTTCGGCTTTGGTTACATCATCACCGCAACGTTCCTGGTCGCCATTGTACGGCTGACAAACGAAGTTCGCGTGCTTGAACCCTGGGTCTGGACGCTGTTTGGCTTGGCCGCGATTCCCTCGGTGACGGTCTGGAATTGGCTGGGCAGGCGGATCGGGATCCTGAATGCCTTTGCCGCGGCTTGTACCATCGAGGCGATCGGCGTTGCCATCAGCGTCGAATGGGTGACGATCCCGGGTATCTGTCTTTCGGCGTTGCTGTTGGGTGGAACGTTCATGGGCATTACGGTGCTGGGTTTCATGGCCGGGCGAATGCTGTCGGCCGGACATCCTCACCGGGCCTTCGCGCGAATGACCGCGAGCTTCAGCGTCGGTCAGATGATCGGACCGACGCTGGCCGGCTTCCTGTCACAGTGGCTTGGCGACTTCCGCGTGGCGTCGCTGATTGCCGCTGCAGCATTGATCGTCGCAGCCATGCTTTCCGCCCGAACGTCATGGGTCGCGAGCGGTCACCTCACTGCGAACGGCGCCTGATACGGCCGGCCGAACGGCACGCCGTTGATGACGGTCTGCACCGGCTTCAACTGAACCTTGCCGTCGCGCTTGTTGTTGCGGGTGTCGACGAAAGTGACCGGACCCTCGACCACATCCATGATCGAGACATCGCCGGGCGCGCCGATCTGAAGCGTGCCGATCTTGGGTGCCCGGTTGATGATCTTGGCAGGCGCAATGGTTGCCATCGCCACCACCTGCTCCAGCGAGAAGCCCATCGCCATGAACTTGCCCATGACGTTGGGCAGGTAGGGCGTGCCCGGCGTGTTGCCCGAGAACACATGGATATCGGACGAGATCGTATCGGGTGTGCAGCCGGCAGGGATCGCGACTTCTGCCACCGTGAAATCAAAACTGCCGCCGCCATGGCCGACGTCGAAGATCACGCCGCGCTGCTTGGCGGCCAGCGCAGCCGGCAACAGCTTGCCGTCCTGCACGATATTGGTGAAGGCGCCGGCCATGTTCGGGAAACCCGAATAGGCATGGGTCAGAACGTCGCCCGGCCGCAGCAGGTTGAGAATATCGGTCATCAACTGAGGCGTTTCGACGCCGCCGATATGCACCATCATCTTGGCCGGCCAGCCGCACATCTCGCAGGCCTGGATGCCGCGCTTGAGCGGTTCGATGCCGTGCTTGAAGATGACGTTCTCCGACATCCGCACCTTGACGCCGATCAGGAAATCCTGGTTTTCGGCAAGCCCCATCGCGCAGGCTTCGACCTGCGCATTGTCGATGTTGTAGAGTTCGGCGACCGGGAAAGCCGACAGTCCGTTGTTGGCGATATGGAGGAAGGCATACATCCGCGCCCGCGTTTGGGCTACGATGAAACGGCGCAGCGCGGCGAGATTGTTGACGCCGGCGTCGCCGGCCGACACCACCGTAGTGGTGCCCTGGAATTGTACGAGTTCGTCGGCGGGAATGCCGATCGCCGAACCGTAGGGGTAAACATGGCAATGCAGATCGACCAAACCCGGCGTGACGAGCTTGCCCGACGCATCGATGGTCTTGGCGGCGCGTGCGGCCGGAATTTCCGGCTCGACCGCCTCGATCACGCCCCAGCGGATACCGATATCGCGCTTTCCGCGCAGTGACTGGCTCGGATCGAGCACGTCGCCGCCCTTGATCACCAGGTCGAATTTGTCGTTCGGCCCCATCGCGGCCAAGGCCGTTGACGTCGACAGAGCGGCAGCGGCGGTGCCCGCCAGAAAATGACGGCGTGACAGTTCGGACATATAGGCGTTCTCCCCAAAAGCTTGGATTTTTCTTATTGCCCAATGATGCGATGGCCTGAGCGTTTGCGCAAGCCGCAGGCCACTCCCGCGTCTGAGGCAACTGGTCTCAGCGATACTGTTGGCATACTCTCTCCAGAGGGCCGTAGAGCCCGAAGGGGAGACGCTTCATGATCGGCCTTCGACTGCTCGCGACCACACTCTGTTTCCTTGCCTCCGGCATCGTTTTCGCGGCGGACTTGCCGCGCGCGAAGCCCGAGGAAGTCGGAATGTCCAGCGAGCGGCTGGTGCGCATCGCTGAAGTGTTGAAAGCCGATATCGCCGCGGGCCGCATTCCCGGCGCGGTCATCGCGATTGCGCGCCACGGCAGGCTAGTGGCACTCGACGCCTATGGCTGGCGCGACAAGGCGGCTGGTGTCGCGATGACCACCGACACCATCTTCAATATCGCTTCCATGACCAAGCCGATGACGACGGTCGGCGCGCTGATGCTGTATGAACGCGGCCAACTCCTGATCGGCGATCCCCTGTCGAAATATTTTCCGAAATTCGCCGAGATGCGGGTCGCCGCGCGCGATGCCAGTGGCGAACCGACGGCCGAGACCGTACCGGCCGTCAGGCTGATCACGATCCAGGACCTGATGCGCCACACCTCCGGGATCGTCTATGGCGGCCGCGGTACGACGCTGGTGCACAAGATGTATCCGGCCGGCAGCGGCGATGCCTCGCGGGAATATGACGGCGCGGCCTTCATCGACAAACTGTCTTCGCTGCCGCTGCTGTATCAGCCCGCAACCGTCTGGGATTACGGTTTTGGCCTCGACCTGCTCGGCCTGACGATCGAGAAGATCTCCAGCCAGACGCTCGGGCAATATCTCAAGGCCAACCTGTTCACACCGCTCGGCATGAACGATACCGGCTTTTCGATTTCCGCCGATCAGGCTGCACGCTATGCGAAGCCGCTGCCCATCGATCCCGACACCGGAAAGCCTCAGGCCCGCAGCCCCGAACTGACGCAGCCGCTTAAATTCGAATGCGGCGGCGGCTGTGCGGCTTCCACCGCCTCGGATTATTTGCGTTTTGCGATGATGCTGATGAACCAGGGCCGCAGCGGCGAAGCGCGCCTGCTCGGTCCGAGGACGGTCGCTTATATGCTGTCGGACCAGCTCGGTCCGAATATCAGGAATCTGATCGGCAACGCCGATCCGACTCGCGCCGACTACGGTTTCGGCCTCGGGCTTGCGGTGCGCACAACGCCGGGCGTCATTAAGATGATGGGTTCGGTCGGCCAGTTCTCCTGGCCCGGCGCCAGCGGCACCGACTGGTGGGTCGATCCAAAGGAAGATCTCGCCGTGGTCTTTATGTCGGCCGCACCCGGGCCTACCCGCTGGCACTATCGCCAAACGATCAATGCGCTCGTCTATCAGGCGATCGTCGACTGACTTCGTGTGACGCATAAGAATATCGATGGAACATTTCCAAGCTGAACAGCCGTTCAGAATTCTCTCGCGATTCCCGCGGAACGTTCCCTCCTGCTGTGAAGTTTAACCTTCACTCACATGGAGGAGAATGACATGAAGAAGCTTGCTTACGTTATCGCCGCCCTCAGTGCGATCGCTATCGCGGCGCCGTCCATTGCCAGCGCTGAGACCGTTGTGATCAAACGCCACGGTCATCATGATTGGCATCATGACCGGCACCACCACGACAGGACGGTGGTCATCAAGAACCATCGCCACGAAGGCTAAGGCCGACACAGGAATGGCCCCGCTAGTGTCAGCACTAGGGGGCCATTCTCTTTTTCAGGCTTCACTCAAGTGAAGGCTAGTCCCATGCCGGCGCAAAACTCGGATTAACGCAGCGCCGGTCCTTTGGCAGACCCGCGATCGCCTGCAGGTCCTCGTCATCGAGCCCGATGTTCAGCGCATCGAGATTGGCCCGCTGGCTCTCGGCGCGCGAGGCCTTCGGGATCGCCGCTACGCCGTCCTGGTCGAGCAGCCATTTCAGCGCCACCTGCGCGGCACTTGCGCCATGCTTGTTGCCGATTGCAACCAGCGTCTCGTTGGCGGCCGCCTTGCCTTGCGCGAGCGGACAATAGGCCACCAGCGGGATCGACTTGGCCGCGAGATATTTGCGCAAGTTCGTCTGATCGAGCATCACATGATACTCGACCTGATTGCAGGCGATCGGCGCCTTGATCTCTTCGACGACCTTCTTCAACAGCGCGACGTTGAAATTGGCGACGCCGATGGCGCGCGTGCGGCCTTCCTGCTTGAGCTTCATCAGGGTTTCGAACATCGACGTCAGGTTCATGTTCGGCGCCGGCCAGTGCACGAGATAAAGATCGATCTGATCGAGCCGGAGCTTCTTCAGGCTGGCATCGAAGGCGCGGCGCATTGCGTCCGGCGCGAGATTTTCATTCCAGACCTTGGTCGTAATGTGCAAATCCTTGCGCGCGACGTTTGAGGCCGCAATCGCCGCACCGATCGCTTCCTCGTTGCCGTACATCTCCGCGGTGTCGATGTGGCGATAGCCGAGCGCGATCGCGCTTTCCACCGCCGCACGGCAGGCATCGCCCTGCATGCGATAGGTGCCGAGCCCAAGGCGCGGCAGGCTGATGCCCTGCGTTTGCAATTGTTCCATGTTTATGAACTCCGAAGATTGGCAACCCTTGTCCGCGCAGGGGCGTAGAGAAATGATTTAAGGCGAGACTTTGAGCGAAATCGTCTGCGGCTGATAATGTGCCGATACCGCAGCCATCAAATCAAGATGGCGTCATAACCGCCATCGACCTATCGCTTCCAATTGCAGATACCGCCCGAGCGGCAAGGCCAGACTTGGACGCTGGTGTCGCGGGCCTGCGCCTCCACAGGATTCCGCCCGTGAAGCGCCACCAGCGCCCGCGGCTTGTGCGGCGCCGATCGGTCCGCCGCTCGCACACGGGCCGCGCGCATGCCGGAAGCAGCGGTTCGGATCGCGGTCTTGGACGTGAAGTGCTTAGACGTGGAGTTCTTGGGCGTGGAAGTCTTGGGCGTAGAGTCGTTCTCGGCATGGACCGTAGCCGTGGCCACGGTCTTTGGATCGACCACGAGTTCTGCGCTGGCCGGCGCAGCGTCCTTGCCGCGATCGACCGTCACATCCAGAGGGCCGGGAGCAAAGCTTGCGGCGGGCCCAAGCGGCTTGGGCGACAACACCGCTTTGGAGAGATCGAGATTAAGGAATTCGTTGGGGCGGTATTGCTGCGCGGCCGAGAGGCCGCTCCAAGCCACTACCATCACGCCAAGGGCGACAAAGCACACTCGATTCAAGACCATCAAGGCCTCCCACAGCCAATTCCCGCCCATCCCGGCTATGTAGGGAAAGAAGCCGCCAATTCCAGTGGATTTGACCGGCAAGGTTACCGCGACAGTCCCTCGTCTGCGGCATTTCCTCTCACACAATCGATAGTTCCCTCGGTGAAGGGCTTCCTGTATAGGGTGCGGCGCCGGGCTAAATCAGAACTTGTCGTGTTGGCTGAAAGGATTGCCATGCCCGCTGCGCCGTTTTTGACCCGTCTGCTGCCCGTTTTATTTGCAGTCTTCTCGCTGGTGATGTCCGCGCCGAAGGCCAACGCGGAGGACAAGGTGCTGCGGGTGGGCACGCTGAAACTCATTCATGGCATCACCCCCTATTTCTACGAGAAGTTCGCGCCTCCCGGTTACAAGATCGAAGTCGTTCCCTTCGAAAGCCCGACCGACGGCAAGAATGCGGTGCTGACCGGCACGGTCGATACCTGCATCCACGGCATTGCCGCGTTCCTGCTCGGCGCCGCCGCTGGCGAACCCGTCGTGATCGTCGCGGCCGCCACCAACCGCGGCATGGGCATCGTCGCCGACGCCAAATCCGACATCAAGACGATCAAGGATTTGAAGGGCAAGCGCGTCGCGATCACCCCGGGCTCGACGCAGGAAGTCGTCATCCTCGAGCGGTTGAAGGCCGAAGGCATGACGGTAGCCGACATCCAGCCGATCCGACTAGCCTTCAGCGACATGCCGGCCGCGCTCGCCCGCGGCGATATCGATGCCTATGTCGGCGCTGAACCCGGCCCCGGAATCAGCCTCGCCAACGGCACCGGCCGCCTCGTCGAATATCCCTATTCGACGCCGATCGGCTCGCTCAACATGATCCTCTCGGCCAGCGAAAAGATGATCAAGGAAAACCCGGAACGGCTCAAGCTGATCGTCGAGATGCACAAGAAAGCGACGGACTACGCGATGGCGCATCCGGAGGAAATGGTCGAGGTCGCGATGCAGAAGCTCGGCCAGCAGCGCGCATCGATCGAAAAAGCGGTTCCGAATGTCGAACTGACCTGGAAGATCGACAACACCTTCATTGAACGCGCCAAGGCCTATAGCGGCTTGATGGTCGAGAAGAAGCAGGTGCGGCAGGCGCCCGACATGGCGCGCGCCATAACAGAACAGTTCATGTAAGCGCAATCGACGTGAGCGACCAAGCTACGACCTTGCCTGATAGCGACGAGAAAAGCCTGCCTGTTGCGGCCGCCTCCCCGCGCCGCCGCAAACGGCAGCGGCTCGAGAGTTTGCGCGCCTTTGTCCTCGGCGCGGGCTTTCCGATCCTCCTGATCCTGATCTGGGACCGCGCGGTCGCGTTCACGGGCACACGGCTGATCCCGAGCCCGTATCAGGTCGCCGTGATGATGTACGACTTCACGTTTGGCGGCGTCTATGACGATGCCTTCAGCGGCACGATCCTGATCCATGTCTGGAAATCGATGCAGCGCGTCTATGGCGGCTTTCTGCTCGCCGCGCTGATCGGCGTCCCCTTAGGTCTGATGATCGGCCGCATCAAGGTGCTGCGGCAATTGCTCGACCCGACGATCTCGCTGCTGCGCCCGATCCCTGTCACCGCGTGGTTGCCGCTGTCGATGATCTTCTTCGGACTGGGACCGAATGCGGCGATCTTCCTGGTCTTCCTCGGCGCGTTTTATCCGATCCTGCTAAACACGATGTTCGGCGTACGCTCGATCGATCCGCGATTGTTCGAGGCCGCCTCCATGCTCGGCTGTTCCGGAACCGGCATGTTCCGCCAGATCGAGTTGCCGGCCTCGCTACCCGCGATCTTCAGTGGCCTTAGGATCGCGCACGGTTTTGCCTGGATCCTGATCGTGGTCGGCGAAATGACCGGCGTTCCGACCGGCCTCGGCTCGGTCGTGATGGATGGCCGCACACTGTCGCGCACCGATCTCGTGATAACAGGTATGATCGTGATCGGCGCCTGCGGCTTTGTCACCGACCGCATCA
>Ga0210383_10000317_pt1 | contig 46787 bp, 35 predicted proteins | sample IncBWC14OmetaG_FD_160072 | JGI IMG/M metagenome (GOLD analysis project Ga0210383, IMG submission 160072) | Forest soil microbial communities from Barre Woods Harvard Forest LTER site, Petersham, Massachusetts, United States - Inc-BW-C-14-O ...
TTGGATTCCACGTTACGCCGCCTTGGGTTCGGCCTGGGCGACGCTCGTGAGCTACACACTTGCCTGGACGGTTGGGTTGTTGGGATTTGCCAAGACCCGCGGCATAGTGTTGCAGGGATTGCGCCATGGAGTAACCATAGCATTCGTGTCAATAGCTGCTGGAGTTATCGCGAGCAGCGCACCATGGCCTCCGGTCTGGCGCATCGGTTCAGCGGCGGTTCTATTTGGAGTTGGTGTAGGCGTCATTGGAGCCATAACTGCGGAGGATATCCGCTACGTGTGGACGGCATTGAGTCAGACGTTATCGCGAAGCGTCTGACGTGGAGGAAAAGAACTCGGTGGAACGGCGAAGGACAAAAAAGTTCCTCAACTTCCTGCTCGATACGCGGGGTCAAGCGATCGGTACGACGGCTAAGATCGTTTTCAATAAAGCAGTCTACTTGGCGGCTCGAACAGTGCGCAGGACTCCGGAAGTGGGTCTGGTCCATGCCGACTGGCACTGGGCCAAGTATCCATTCTCACTGCGACATAGAATATTGTGGAGTTCGGCTTTACGTGGATGGTTCATCCCGGAGGATGAATCCGCGATCGAGTGCATGCTTCATATGCCATCATACGAACCGATCGAGTGGGTTGCTCCGATTCAGGGTGAGTACTTTCTGGACGCAGGCGGATACGTAGGATGGTATTCCATCCAAGCAGCCCGCGCGGTGGGAAATTCCGGCGGCGTCGTTACTCTCGAACCTGATCCGCTCAATCGGAGACAATTGGAAGTAAATCTATCGCTGAATAAACTCGAGAATGTTCGGATACTCCCCTTAGCGATTTGGTCTAGTTCCGGAAGTGTTAGGTGGCAACAAGGCGAGGAACCAGTCTGGCACCAAATCAGCGAGGTGGGGGAAACAACTCAAGAATCAATCTCAGTTGACGATCTGATTCGCAGCCTTGGACTTTCACGATTGGATTGGATAAAACTCGACATTGAAGGTGGCGAGGTGGAAGCATTACGCGGCGCCGAGAGGACTTTGCGGGAGTACTGCCCAAAATTGTTTATCGAGGTTCATGGGACAACCCAAATTGTCGCGAAGCTTCTTCAAGAAGTAGGCTACACGATCAGTCGTGAACTTTACGATCAACCTCCCGATCGGCACGGATGGATTCTGGCGGAAAAATTATGAGCGGTAGAGTCTTGATTCTGACCTCGGAACGAATCGATACTCCTGGCGGAATGGAGCATGTGCTTAGTGAATTGAAGAAGGGCCTCGACGGAGTAGGATATTCCGTTTCGGTGTTGCACCGCGAAAACGTTGCGCCTGGTTGGGTTGTCCGACCCAGAAACAAGTGGATGGCTTACGTCGCAGATGTAGCTCTTAGCTGGTACTTGGGCAGGAAAGTGGGCGAGCTACGCGGTCTTGATCTTGTTGCTATTGTGTCAAACGGGCCTCTTGGCTGGTATCTGCCTAGATTGCCTAAATCAGTAAAGAAAGTTCACTTTTACCATGGCACTTACCGGGGTCAGGCGCAGGTCATTCGCCCATTTATCGCTGCCGCTGGCGCCTTCAAGTTAAAGTGGTGGGATTCGATGGTGCTGGAGCGACAGAGCGGCCGAGGAAAAGTCATTGTTTGCAATTCAGATCAGACTCGCCGGGAGATCCAAGATTTCTTTGGATATTTGGGGAAAACGATCTGGTTGCCTCTGGACACTCAGCATTTTGCTCCTCGCGACCAGCTGGAATCGCGCCAGAGGCTGAAACTGCCCGAAGCTCGGAAGATTGGACTGTTTGTGGGCTCCTCCCAGCCAACAAAGGGGCTCTCAACGGTACTGAAGTTGATCCAGGTATTTCCCGAAGTTCACTGGTGTCTCGCGCTTCGTGGTTCCATTCCTGCGGAGCTGGAATCTAGCGAAAATCTATCTGTCATTCCTGACGCTGGGCGTGACTTGCTGCCGTGGCTCTATAACGCAGCTGATTTTTCGGTTTGTCCCTCGCTTTATGAATCCTTCGGGTACGTGGTCGCGGAAAGCCTTGCTTGTGGAGTTCCCGTTGTAGCGTCGCTTGGAGGCGCGAGTAGCGCCTTGCTGCGTGATACTCCGCTGTCAAACTTACTTGTATCCGATGCCCGGTCTGGGCCTGATTTTGAGAATGCTATTCGGGGGGTGCTTGCCGATTCTGTTCACCAGCGGGAGAAAGTAGTGCGTCTGGTGAGGCCGGAGATTGAGAAGAAAATGGCTCTCGAAAACTGGCTGGGTCGTTTTCGTGAGGTGACCAATATATGAGAGAAACACTTTGGCTCTGGCTTCGGGGTTCACCGCTTCTGAGAAAACTGTACTCTTTTTCTCCGGCGCACAAGTTGATGAACGCACTCAGCTATCTGCTAGTTCCGTCGAATCGAAAGCGGCGATTACAGGTGCGCAAAGGTCCTGGCGCGGGACTCGCATTTGAATTGAATCCGCGATGGGAACGACATCTTTGGGAGGGGCAGCACGAACTAAAAGTTCAGCAGACCATCACAGAGCGGCTGGCCCCCGGAGATGTGTTCTACGACATCGGTGCAGGTTTCGGTTTTTACAGCTGTCTGGCTGCCCGTTTGCGAGTGCAAGTCTTCGCCTTTGAACCTGATGACGCAAATGCCCAATCGTTGCTACGGCAAGCGGAGTTGAATACTCTGGGGCCCAGCATCAAACTAGTGAAGTTAGCGGTCGTGGCCAAGAGCGGTTTAACGAATTTTGAACCGGCGCCCCAAGAGCGAGGTCATGGTAACGGGCAGGTGACCGGGCTAGTGAATCCTAATTTCTCATCTGTAAATGTCCCTTGTACGAGTTTGGACGATTTCATCCTCCAAAACCCATTGCCAAACCTGATAAAGATCGACGTTGAGGGAGCGGAGTCAGAGGTACTAAGTGGAGCGGAGGAGTTGTTTCGTCGTGGCCGGCCGGTTGTTCTCTGTGAAGTCCACGATGCAGCGAATGCCCGCTACGTTTCGGCTTGGCTCGACAAAAGAAGCTATTCGGTCCAGTTCATTGGGGTTTCAAATGAATACCCAACTCATCTTGTGGCGACGCCGAATTGAAAGCCTCACATCGCGTTTGAGGGTACCTGGGCGGCCGCAGCTCTCACCCGGCTGAGTGCGGGTTTTGAGAGCCGAGTATCGGTCCAGCAGGTCCTCGTGGGAGCCGATGGCGCGAGACAAATTCCAAGCGGCAGGTCAACGGCGGGGACTCCCTACGAAATTCCACTTGCCCCAGCGAAACGTTTCATGGAGTGGGAGGAAATATTTTCGCGCAAGCGCAACAATTTCTTCTGGCCGTCCCAGCCAGTTTTCGTAGCTTACCCGCTCATATTCAATCATGGTGGCTAGAGCGTCGAGCTTCGGTGAGAGCCGGCGCATCGTGGTGTTCTGCGTGACAGCGTGTACAAGCTGCAGAAAGGGCGTCAACCAGGGTTCTACAAAAAGGGCGCGGCCGTTGCTCTTGAGCACTCTCCTGATCTCTGCAAAAGTCTGCTCGAGGTCATCCGGGAGAGACAGGAGATGATGGAGGCCCCCTTGTATAATCACTGCATCCTCAGATTCGGCGGCGAACTGAAGAACCCGGCAGTCCTGCGCATGGCACTTCGCTGGTCCTCGATAGTGCGACAGAAGGCGTGGTGAAATATCAACGCCCTCGAGGCGATAGAATCCGAGCCGCTGTAGGGCATGCAAGCCATTACCGCGGCCGCAAAACAGCTCTAAGATTCGGGCGTCTCTCGGCCACGACGAAACGTCCAACCTTTTCAGTCGGCCAACAAACTTTCGAATTTCATCCTCTTGAGTTTCGAATCTTAGATACGCCAATTCCCAAGGATCAGGAGAAGAATTGGGAGTGCTGTCACCAAGATTCGTCATCTGGCGGAAATCCTGAAGGCAACTCATTATGACCACACTAAACGAAAATTCAAAGGACTGTCCCACAAACTTCGACGCTTTACGAGCGCAATCAAACTAGAATTCACGTCGAACGTCCTAACAAGATCGCGATATGATATCGCGGATGACAACGCCGCTTTCCGCAAGTACAGAGTTCTTGCCGCCACAAGCGGCTGGCAACGTTCTAGAGGTGTCCGTCGTTATCCCCTGCCTAAATGAGGTCAACTCGCTAGCGTTTTGTATCGACAAAGCGATGGAAGCCTTCAGAAAAGCTGGGCTTCGAGGCGAGGTTGTGGTCGCAGACAACGGCTCGACCGACGGATCGATTGAACTCGCAGAGGCGCACGGCGCGCGGGTGACACGAGTCGCGGTGCGCGGCTACGGTGCCGCCCTGAAAGCGGGGATAGCCGCATCGCGTGGCGTTTTCATCGTTATGGGGGATGCCGATGACAGCTACGACTTTGGCGAAGTGCCTCATTTTGTCGACAAACTGCGCCAGGGTTTCGATCTCGTCCTGGGAAATCGTTTCCGGGGTGGAATCAGGCCTGGCGCCATGCCTGTGCTTCACCAATACTTCGGCAATCCCGGACTCACGTGGCTTCTGAATTTCTTCTTTCGCGCAAATGTCGGCGACAGCTACTGTGGGATGCGAGGCTTCACTCGAGCCGTTTATGATCGGCTGGATCTGCGCAGTTCTGGTATGGAGTTCGCCCTTGAATTCATCATCAAAGCGTCGCAGATCGGAGCACGCATCTCGGAAATACCGATCATCTTGTGGCCTGATAAACGAGGGCGCCGCCCGCACCTGCGGAGCTTCCGCGATGGCTGGCGAAGTTTGCGATTTATGTTGCTCTATGCACCGAATTGGCTGTTCTTGGTGCCGGGAGGTTTCTTGATAGTCTTGGGACTTTCTTTGGTTTTCTTTCTGCTCCCCGGCCCGAGAAAACTGACCGCCGGTGTGACTTTGGATCTGCACACCATGATCTTCGGTGTCATGTTTACCCTCTTGGGAGCACAGATTCTGTCCATCGGAGCTTGCGCCAAAGTCTTCAGTTATGCGGAACGGTTCGACCGAGGGGGCATCTCAGTAAAACGCGCCCTAAAGCGGGTTACCCTCGAAATGGGTTTGCTGGCCGGTGGCGTGGTTTTCGTCATAGGCCTGACCGGCTGCCTTTGGATTGCTTGGCGCTGGGTCGAGAGCGGCTTTGGCTTGCTCTACGAAACTCGCTGGGTGCTGTTCTGGTCGATGTGGCTATTTCTTGGCGTTCAGACCATCTTTGTTTCCTTTTTCCTCAGCATGCTAGGTATTAGCCGAGCCACCTACATCGGTGATTACGACCTAAAATGACAGCCCAAACGAGAGACGATCGATGAGCTCCTCGCCCACCTCTTGGCTACTCTCGTGGGTCGGTCGCTGTCATCGCGTCCTCGTTTCTGGACGCCGCGTGTCTATCCTCGGCGAATTGCTCTCTCGGCAAATTCCCGCGGGTGCCACTATCTTGGATGTCGGCTGTGGAGATGGTGCAATCGGGAGTTGGATCGTAGAGCGGCGCCCGGACATTTCAGTCGCGGGGACGGAGGTAGCGGCGAGGCCGAGCTGCCGTATACCATGTACTACGTTTAATGGTAATAAGTTACCTTTTGCCGACGCCGCGTTCGATGGATGCCTCCTTGTGGACGTTCTGCACCACACCGACGATGTAACAGTCTTGTTACGGGAAGCGGCGCGTGTTAGCCGCAAATTTGTCCTGCTCAAGGATCATCTGTGCGAGAACTTGCTCGACGAGGCGACACTACGGTTCATGGATTGGATCGGCAATCGCCCGCACGGCGTCCGACTGACCTTTAAATATCAAAGCAAGCGCGCTTGGATGCAACATTTCACAGCGTGTGGATTACGGGAATGCACCTGGACGACAAATGTTCCTCTCTATCCTGCCCCTTTTGCTCTAGCGGTCGGGAGAGGTCTGCACTTCGTCGCTCTGCTACAAAAGATCTAGGCCCGGACAGAGTCAATTTAGGGCATTTTCCCCTGGGTCAACCAGGCGACGGAACGCGGCCGCTTGGAGCTTCATCCGCGCTCACGTTTCTGCATTCCGCCTAGGAGTCTCCAATTCGATCCCCACCGCCCCTACCATACAAGTAGTTGACATCGCGGTGGCGGCAGTCCCAAAAGTCCAGGTCACGGCGCCCGTCAGGGGCTGTGTCAGCCCGTTGCTGAGAAGCTCAAGAGCGGTGAACGGGACCCGCTGCGTTTGGATTTGCAGGCGCAACCTTCAAGCCGCCGGCGACCGCGGTGCCGACAGTAAGAGTCGTTTTACCGAAAGGCCCCTAGAGCTATCGAAAGCTAATTGATGAGGTGGAAAAACACGGCTGCGGTCGTTCTATTCGCTCGACCCAAGCGACCCACCATTTTTCGTTCACAATTGCTATTTCTGCAGCCCAATAATTCGCTCCTTTGCACTCTGATCGTTCCATGGAAAAAAGAGACCCAGAACTGAGACCAGAATCCCAGCAATCCACCAATTCCAACCCTTCTCCCAATACGCAGCGGCGGCCAGCGTAACGGCACCGGCCCAGATAGCAAGTTTGGGACTGAAGCCTGCTAGAGCAACGGCACCGGTCACTCGCAGCAGCATCCCAGCGTCGCTACTCAGCACACCGGCGACTTCGGGGTCCGCCGCCTCTGTAGAGGCCTCGCGCCACAACGAATTGAAGTACGCCTTCTCGGCAATGAATCGTCGCACCTCCCACGCCCTCGAAAGTTGGCCACATTTAGGCCACAAATCCTGTCCTACTAGTTGCATTTTCGGGGATAGCGAGGAGACCATGGCAATAGAATGAGCAGGACTTAGGAGATGTACCGCAAATTCGCGTCCTATGGGTTGTAGACGTAAAGGACGATCCAATGCCCCCCTGGCTGCTTAAAACGTCCGAGCGGTCTCGAGTCGTGCTGCAAGTTGCGAAGGTAAGAGGTAAAGCCGGCGAGTCGAAATCTCTTTTCGTAGAGGCTGGTCAAATCTGCGTCGTCTGAGTCAAATACGCCGTAGAAGTAGACCTTCGTTCCGGCGGCTAGCGCCATCCTAATCGTCATCTGCAAATCAGCTTCTACACGATCTTGTTCTAGATTCCGAGCAAAGGCGAAGTCTGGTAATGGGATGATGTTCTCGCCGTTCGAGTACAGCCAAAGATGAGCTACGTCGCTCGACCAGCCCGTAATCAGCACGCCCTCTCCAACCACAGAATGCAGCTCTTGTGCATTCCCGTTGGACAGGCTGGGTTGAACGTTGGTCCATAGTACTCTCGCCCCACTAAGTGCGACCGCCACTACGAAGAGCTGTAAGAGCCGCCTGTCTCGGATGGAACTCTTGCTGCTGGTGAATCCCACTGCGATGATCAGCCAAAACAAGAGTAGCCCGAATATCTGAAGTTTCGGATAGTAAGGATCGAACTCCACGCACACTGCCTCCACAAGCAGAAGCGCCAAAAGCGCGGAGAGGATTGGCACACTTCGAATGATGCGGGCTTTGTACGTAAGGTAAATGGATCTTGCGAAGATTACGCACATAGTTAAACTCACAATCCCTGCGAAGAGTGCTGCTAGAGGGGTCTGGTTGTAAAAGGAACGAAGCCCCCGAAAGTCCTCGGGAAGTATTGGGAAGAACGCCTGAGTCAGTCCTATCGGTCCTGCAACCAGCGAACCCAGTTTGAAGCCACCATAAGTGCCTTGCTGAGGAGATTTCAAAATTGCGGCAGCAAGATTTCCTACACCTTGCATGCCGCTGAGCAGGAGCACAACCACCCAGAGGCCGAGAAAAACGACGGTGAAGACAAAAAGATACACAAGAATGGCGTTAATGGCTTTTCGAAACGGCCGTCGAGAAGCGAAAACGGCTAGGGTAATGCTTGGTACTACGGATCCCGCCAACAAGTAGGTAATGGCGGTCATCCCTGAGCAAATGCCCGCCACAACGGCATGTGGCACCCGAAAGTCGCCGTCGGCCATTACGAGCAAAGAAGCCATGAAAAATGGCAAGGCAATAGGAACCTCGGCGATGTTCGTCGCCTCGAGGAGGTACGAAGGAGAAAGGCAGACGCCAAGAGTGACGGCCAGAGAAATCCACTTGGGTACCTCCAGTCGTACAATGAGAAGAAAAAAGAGGCTGGCGGCAACCGCTGAGGAAATGGCGTTGGTCGCCTGCATTGCAATGGTTGCGTCACCATGGATTCCGAGGGCTCGCTGTAAGGCAAATGCTGCCCGCATTGCCAAGCCGAACAGGAAATGATTGCGAACTACCGCGCGATCGTAATGGGCTGTATAAACTTCCAACCACGGTTTCGGTTGGAAGTCGACAGGTGAGCCTTCTGTGATCATGCGAAGTGCGGGCAGGTGCCGAAGTCCGTCACCAATAAACGTAGTGCTCCGGAAACTGTAGAAGCCTACAGACAGAAACACAGCGAGCAGTACCGAAAGCCGTCGAGGTGTGAAAACACCCTCAATTTGATTCAGTGCTGCTTTAGCACTGTTAGATACCTCTGGAGTACGCGTTAGCATTTGACTTGTTGATTCTCGGTCTGCCAAACATCTCATTTCGATTAATGAGCCGCGCGTTTTATAGCGGAGATGCGAAGAGGTGTCAAGCCGGCCGAGCATACAAACGACAGATGCGCCGACATGGTTGGATCGTTCCAGAGCATGTCTCCAGGAGCAAGATGGTTTCGTTTCCGGAACTAGAATCATGTCGAGACATCTACATCGAGCGTCGTTGGCAGGCTGGCCCTTGCGAATCCTCCGGAGTCTCATCGGCAGCCTCTGAATATCTCAAAGGAATGCCGTTAATCGGCTTATATAATATATAGTTAATAAATGTTCAATTATCTAAAATTCGTAAAATTTCGGGTGGTACAAAGTGAGATACGACCAATTTTTGCTCCTCAAGATTCTCGTGAGGACATCGTTGCCTGCCTTCCTCCCGGAAAGAAAGACGGATAACTCGGGACTATCCATTGTCGAGAAGAGCGCATAAGCGAGCAGCAATGACGGGCCACGAAAGGTGGGCTTGATAAACAGCACGACTGCGGTTGGCAAGGTCCGTGCGATAGGCAGTGTCAGAGAGAACTCGAAGCAAGGCAGCGTTTAGCTCATCAGGATGGTCGTAGGGGACGAGGACAACCCCAGCATCGGTAATGGGCGAGGCGGTTTCGGAGCCCGGATATGCGATCACCGGCAGGCCACACGCGATGCCGGCAATAGCACTCCCCCTGCGAGAAGAGATTGTTCCACGCACAAACAGCAACACATCGGAAGCCCTTAGCTTTTCCACCACCTGCTCTGGTTCGATTACACCATCGACCGAAATCTCCACTGGAAGGTCCCGCAATCCGTCCCGCAAATGCTTTTCCCGGAGCTCCGCGTGGCGTCCGAACACGGAGAGCCGTAACTTCCCAATTTTCTCGGCCGCATGACGCACAGCCGCAAGAATAGTTCGTGTCTCTTGCTCTCCAGCCTGTCCAGCGGTGATGCTGAATACTGTTATTGAGGGCAACCCCACGGACGCGGGGCTGGCCGTAACGTTCTCAGGGATGGGCAGGTTTGGGCCAACAGGAATGAAATGCGCTTTCGACTCCATCTTTGAAAGCCAGCTCACGTTATGCAAAGCGATCGTGAAAACCCCCGCATCCGCCAGAGACAAAGCATCTCGCATAGCTCGCAATTGAGACACGCGGCGAATCTTGTCTAGCACTCTCGATCCGGGATAGGCCTCCACATCGTGGTATACGATCACCACGCGTGCATTGCCTTCTTTCAGAATTTTCAATACTCCGAGAACTTTTCTTGGGAATCCACGCGCCGACCAGGCCAGCGCAGTGTATTGCACGAGGACCCATGTATCGCTCCAGTCTGCGGACTGCAACTTCAAGGCTTCCAGCGCTTCATTCCAGCCGTCTTTATCCCAAGCTACGCGGAAAATCTGTAGCACAAAATCGTGCTTCTCCAAAGCAACTCCAAGATAGCTGCAATATTCTTCGACCGCGTCCGTAGGCTCATCCTTGCGGCCAAGCAGAGCGATAATCCGGCGTGTCATTGCGGCAGATAGAGAATGCGATCTCCATCAAGGTACGCACACTCGTAGATTAGATCGCTTAACATCCGCGTCAACCGTCGATAATTTTCTGTGCTACGCGTTTCCACCGGTGAGATTGAATGCCTTTCCCCAGCAATTCCTGGACGCACTGGAAGACGGCCACGTCACGCTTCTTCTCTGCTTCCACCGTTATCGTCCGCGGGGGACGTATTCGCGTCCTTGTCCGCTGTCGTCCTTAGCTCCTCTATTATGATGCAACCCCCCATCTTGCGAGTGAAGCTTGTGCTCCTTCACTCACTCGGCCCGCGAGTCTCTGCCAGCCTCAGTTTGAGACGAAATGATCTGTCGCAGAATTTCATTAATTCCGATACTGACATTCCAGTTGGGATAGTGAGCCTTCAGTTTTTCCAGGTTCGAGATATAACAAATATGGTCTCCCTTCCGGTTCTGCTCCACATATTTCCAATTGAGCTTTCTTCCGCTCATCTCCTCAATTGTCGCGATTGCTTCCAGCACGGAAACACTGTTGGCTCTTCCGCCCCCGAGATTGTACACTTCCCCGTTCCGCGGATTCCCTGCGAACGCCTCGATCGCGCGTACCACGTCGCGGCTGTGGATATTGTCGCGCACCTGCTTTCCTTTGTAACCGTAGACAGAGTACGTTCCCCCACATAACGCCACCTTCACCAGATAAGCTAGGAATCCGTGCAACTCCACGCCGGAGTGCGATGGGCCCGTCAGGCACCCGCCGCGAAACACTCCCACGTTCATCTCAAAGTACCTACCGTACTCCTGCGCCATGAGGTCGCCGGACGCTTTCGAAGCTCCGAACAAAGAGTGCAATGTACGATCGATGCGGCAATTCTCATCAATCCCGTTGTAGTCCTCTGGACGGGCATAGTCCCACCGTGTTTCCAGCTCTTTCAATGGCAATTCGTTCGGCGCATCCCCGTACACCTTGTTCGTGCTCATCAGCGTGAACACAGCCTCCGGCGAGTAGAGCCGCGTGCATTCCAGCAAGTGCATAGTCCCGAGGGCGTTTACCTCAAAATCAAGAATAGGGATGTCCTTCGCCTTATCGTGTGACGGCTGTGCCGCGCAGTGCACAATCAGATCAAAACGGCACGTACGGAACAGTTCTTCCAGCGCGCTGCGATCGCGTATGTCGACGTTGTGATGAACGAACTTCTTCGTTATCTTCCGAAGGCGTTCCAGATTCCAACTCGTGTCTCCTGGCTCGCCAAAGAATACTCGCCGCATGTTGTTGTCAACACCGTGAACCGTGTGCCCTTGCTGTTCGAAGTACTCCACAGCCTCAGATCCGATCAATCCGCTTGAACCTGTGACTAAGATGTTTTTTGGCTTCATGCGATTACACGGTAAAGATCAACATGGACAACAGCACCCACGAAACGTCGATCACTGTCTGCTTGTAGTGTATCTTTACATCTTGACCTACGAAAAATACAACAGCTCCCAGTCTCTCGAGACCTCCCGGAGGGCCAGAACGACACGCAGCCAGCCGATGCGCGGCGGGACGTTGGGTAAGGGCGGACTGCTATTCGTCGCCGATTCAACTGGGAAGTCATGGAGGACATCATTTCAGCGTTGTTTGTGGGAACTGGGGCATCTTCGGTCTCCGACGGAATATCAGAATCGGACGGCATGCTTACGCTTACCGGACGCGAGCTCCGGGAGTCCTAAGGCAGACCACTAGGGGTGTGATCCCTTCCCCAGTTGCTCCTCATCCTTTTGTTCGATCTGTCGCATCAAATCACTTCGTCGAAAAATGTAGGCATTCAACTGCGATGTCAGCTGTCGCGGCACCACGAAAACCTGGTTATACGCTGCCTCGCGAAATGAGATCGCCCCCCTAGCTGGAATCAAATGGGTTCCCCATTGATAGATCAACCCCAGATTCCAAAGCGCAAAGACTCCCAAAATTAGCGAAATCATCGCTACCGCAATGCGCTCCCAGCGAAAGATACCTGCGAATCGTTCCAGCGCGGCTGCTAGGCCGACAACAAAAATAGCCGTCAAGGAAACGAAAAAGCGGCTGCCATAAGAAGAAATACCGGCCCAATCGGGGTACAGCGCAAAGAATATATAGAACGCCACACTGGCCACCGCCAGCGGCACGCCCACCTCCGGGGTCTTCCACGCTAGAAGGGCGATTCCCAGAAACGAAATCGCCAGTAGCGGTGTCCATGAGAATAATCCATGATTCGCTGAAAAAAGCACCTGAACTAACGCTGGCGAAGTCCACAGAAAGTCCCGCAACCTTAGATATCCAGTCTCAAACGGCCCGCCGTAGACGACCCAGCGGGAATAAAAAGTCGGCAGCAGCGAAACGCACACCACCAAACCAAAGAGTATATGGCGCTTCATCAAGTCTAACGTGTTCTTCTCTGAGAGCTGGTTTTCCCGGAGAATTGTGGCGTATTGCCTGGCGGCTTCTACCGCCAGAACGCTCACCACCATTAGATTTGCGTAGTAAACGTTCAGCATTAATCCTGTGATCAGCCCTAGCACCAGCCATTGACCCACGCTACGACTAGCCCTGGTGGCATCCCAGTACCACAGAAAAAGGGCAACCACGAATGCCGAATGTGCGTGCGACCACGAAGGGTTGAAGTACATATACACGGGCAGGGAACTCGCCCACCAGATCGCCAGGCACGCCAGAAACGCCCATATCGAGGCCGTGTATTTTCTGCCCAGACGATACGAAAGAAGCAGCGCCAGAAATCCATAAACACAGGTCCCCACAGCCATGGCGTAGCGATACGGCGCGGAGAACCCATCTGCAGCAACTCCTGACCCCAACGCCCGTGCGATCCATACCAGGACGTGGGCCACTAGCAGAAAAGGCGCCCACAAGATCGCCGGGCCCACGGTGAAGTGATTCTCCAGGTGTCCTGTAGGTGTTCGAAAACGTTCAAACGGTTGTCCATTGGCATCGATTCGATCTTCGCGGAAGCTTTGATTAGCCGACTGATAGTCGTGAGTGAAGTCCAGGCTGTGCTCGATCAGCGGCGCGCGTGCGTACGCGTAATAGCCGACACCATCACCCCGCACCCAGGGATTGACCAGCGGGAGGCTGACCAAGAACAGAAAAAAAATGATCCACTCGTACCGCCGAGTGCCCATCTGGACGTCGTTCATCAAAGCGGAATTTCGTTACCCCTGCGGAACCTGGACGCCATCACACGCGCGACTCCTGAGCCGCAACCTGATCGCCTTCATTTTGATAGCAATGTGCCAACCCAAAACGGCGCATGTGACTTTGTATTATTGGAGTTTACCGGAAACCTAATACCGCGTCGTCGAAGAATTAATTTCTTTTGAACGTAACCAATCTACGCGGCCGAACTCTTCGCCGCTACCCCTGCCATCTTGGCATCCTTTTGGAGGAAATACGACGAAACTCGATCGATAATTTCGGCAAGGCTCGTCTGTGGTCGGAATCCAGTAAACGACTCCAGTTTTTCGATGCTCGGAACCCGCCGCATCATATCTTCGAATCCCGGCTCGTACGCCTGATCGTAAGGAACGAATTGAATAGGCGACGAACTGCTGGTTCGCTGCTTCACGATTTTAGCCAAATCTACGATGCTCACTTCTTCCGTATTTCCAATGTTGATTACTTCGCCTACCGCCCGCTCCAGTGGCATCAGTCGCACCAACGCCTCCACGGTGTCCCGCACATCGCAGAAGCATCGGGATTGCGTGCCATCGCCATAAACCTCAATGGGTTCGTTAGCGAGCGCTCGCTTCACGAAGCTAGGCAGCACCATTCCGTAGCGGCCCGTCTGCCGAGGTCCCACGGTGTTGAAGAAGCGCGCCACGATCACCGGTTGTTTCTTTTCCTTCCAGTAACTCAGCGCCAGAAATTCGTCCAATGCCTTGGATGCTGCGTAACTCCAGCGCCCTTTCGTCGTCGGTCCCAGCACCAGGTCCGCATCTTCCGTGAACGGTATGTTTGTATTCTTTCCATAGACCTCTGATGTCGATGCCACCAAAACCAGCTTGCGTTTCTTGCAAGCAGCCTCCAGTACCGACTGCGTGCCGTTCACGTTCGTCTCAATCGTTCTGACTGGGCTCTCGACAATCAATTTCACGCCCACTGCAGCGGCAAAATGCACGATCACGTCTGCGTCATCGACTAATTCCGCCAGAAGTTGCCTGTTCTCGATGCCGTCGAGATGATATTCCAGATGCTCCGAACCCTTCAGGTGCCGGATGTTCTCCATGCTGCCCGTGGACAGATTATCCAACAACACCACATGCTCGCCCTGCTGGACTAGTCTTTCAGCGAGATGAGAACCGATAAATCCAGCACCGCCCGTGATCAGGTAACGCACACAGCCTCCTTAGAGTTTGTCGGAATCCTCGTCGTGCTCAACGGACCGGGCGGCAGCGGCAGTTGATTTCAGCTCTGGGTGAGTACTGTCCAAAGCTTCCTGCGGACCATAGCCATACGAATAGGGGTAGTAGCGGTAAGAATAGTAGTAATCGGGTGCGCTTGCGTCGACGGCATTCAACACCACGCCGAGCAGCCGGCTGTTCACGCTCGTCAGCAAATCTCGTGTGCGCGTGAACGCTGCCTTCGGTGTTTCACCGCTGCGCACCACAAGTAGCACACCGTCCGCTTGCACGGAGAGTATAACCGCGTCCGTCGCAGCCATGATCGGTGGCGAGTCAATCACGACAAACTTGTACTTCTTTCGCAACTCCGCGATCGCGTCCGACATTTTGTGCGAAGAAAGCAGATCCGCGGGATTCGGCGGCAGTGGCCCGGTTGGAATCGCCGCCAGGTTCGGAATCGCGGGGTGTGGCACCGTTACCAGGTCCAGAGTCGATACCCCCGCTAAATACGAGCTTAAACCAGCGTACTTTCCGCTACCCAGATTCAGCAGGCGCCCAATACCAGGCTTGCGCAAGTCCGCATCCACCAGCACAGTCTTATCGCCCAGTTGGGCCAGCGTTACCGCCAGGTTTGCCGCTGCGGTTGTTTTGCCCTCGCGCGGCAACGCACTCGTCACCAGGATCACCTGCGGCGGCTTGTCCGCTCGAGAAAGTAGCAGCGCCGTTCTCAACGCTCGGAACGCCTCAGACATTTGAGATTTTGGCAGGTGTTGTGCCACCAACTCGATGCGCTTCTCATGGCCGTTCGAGGACGCACCCTTCAGGAATTTCGACCTATTCTTAGGGCCGCCGCTGCCCGCAAAGGCTGGCACCACCGCCAAAGAAGGCAACCCGGCCAATGTCTCGACATCGTCCGGCGTCGTTACCGTGTTGTCTAGGTATTCGCGCAGTAAAGCCAACCCAGCCCCTCCTACGAGTCCCACCAGAAACGCTAGCGCGATGTTGCGCGCCTTAGCCGGTCTTGCTGGAGTCGATGGCACCATGGCCGGATCCACAACTCGTATATTCGACGACTGCAGCCCTCTCGTAATTCCTGCTTCTTTCAGTTTCGTAAGCAAGCCGTCGTAAAGCGCTTTATTCGCTTCCGCATCGCGTTTCAAAATGTTGTATTGCACTAATTTTTCCGACATTAGGTTCGTATCGGCCTTCTGCTGGTCCAGCGCCTTACTCAGAAGTTCCTCGCGCTGCTTGGCTTCTCGATAGTCGTTCTTCAACTGAACGATGATCCCCTTACGTTCTCGGATCATCTGGTCGTCCACTTCCTTGATCTGTGCTTGTAACCGTTGAACCTTCGGAAAATTTGGCCCGTATTGATTGACGGCGTCGGTATATTGCACAGAAAGGTCGCTACGTTTCTTCTGCATGTCCTGCAGTACACTGTTGTCACGTAACTCCGGTACGCCATCCAGGTCTCCGGACTCCGCGAACTCGTACAGTGCCTCTCTCTTTAAGCTCTCGGTCTGAGCGTCAGTCAATTCCTTGTTCAGGTCGGAGAGCCTCTGCGTCGTGATGTTCGATTTATCATCCACGGCCCATATCTGATTCTGCCGCTCGTACTCAATTCTCGCGTTTTCCGACTTTTCAACCTTTACTCTTAGCTCGTCGAGCTGTCCGGCGAGCCATTTCGATGCCTGCGTCGTGGCGTCGTACTTGCTCCTGTAGTTCTGCTCGATGTAGTTATCCAGGTGGGAATTCAGGATTCGTGCGGCAAGCTGCGGATCCGTCGATTCGAAACTCACTTCCATCAATCGGCTATTGGGAATTCGCTTCACGTTCAGACTACCCAGAAATGCCGCAATTTCCGGTGGCTTTTTCTGGTTCGCTAGCGATCCCGTGGCAATGGCTTCGGAAATCGGCCCTCCCCCCGAAAAATCCGGATGGGCGGCCAGGCCGCTGTTGCGAACGGTCTGCAATGCCAGGGTCTCGCTGGTTAAAATCCTGGACTGAGTCTCAATGTAGTTTTCCAGGTCCGTCATGTAGTCGTACGGATCTGTCCCTTGGAACGGCAGGATGTTCGAGTTCTCCCGGTCAATCTCGATTGTGGCCTTTGCCACGTAGACCGGACGCATTCGGAATGTTGCAACGCTGACGATCGTAACCACCGTCAAAAAAAACGAGAGAATCAACCACTGGTGCTTGCGCAGAATCAGCAGGTAATCGTAGAGATGCGGCTCCCGCGGCGATAAATCGATCGACGAAAATCTGGCGGGCGCGGCGATTACCTCAACCGCGCCGTTCGTCGATCCGTCACGTCCTGTCAGTTTGGGGTCTTCGTACATTTCCGCTTTCTCAGTGGTACGCCAGCCGGAATACGGCTACCGCACTTCCCAACGCAATTGCCAGTTCCAGAGTACGGATAAGGACTTCTTTCTTCTTGTCATCTGGGACATACAGAATGTCGCTCGCCCGCAAAGTCATATCTTCGTTTTGCTTGTCGAGAATCGCCTTCAAATCTACTTCCTGCTGCGTCTCTTTGCCCTGTCCATCCTTTCGGATGATCACCGCGTTGCGCACTTTGGCGATGTTAGTAGTGCCTCCGGCCAGAGCCAAAATCTTCAGCGCAGTCAGTTGTGTGCGGTCGTTGGAAACCACAAACCCACCGGGATGGTTCACTGCTCCTAGCACGTAAACAATCCCTGCGTGCGGAACGGTAACGACATCTCCGGCCTGCAAGGTAATGTTGTTTTGTGTGTCTCCCTTTTCCAGCAGTTCATTCAAATTGATCGTGATCGTGTTAGTTGACGCGGTGGAAGAGCCCTCATTCGGTCCCGTTGGAGGTGCACTACCAGAAACCACTGGTGTGACCGCCTCTGGCACTGCAGGATTCGAGGAGGGAAACACCGGCGCCGACGCCACTCCCTTATCCGTAGTCGCGGGTGCACCGCTCGGCGGCGTGGGATCTAGTAGCGGAGGTTCTCCGGCTCCGGGCGCCATCTGCTCCTTTATTGGTTCCGCATCGGTCACTGCCACGAATGCCGCAGTATGCATCCGTGTCACGATCACGGTATCGCCTGCATCCGCCCCAACTCCGCCCGCCTCTGCCAGCGCTTCCAGAAGCGTAACGGTCCGATCTGCTTCATAAACCATCGGATGCGCCACTGCCCCGACAATCGTAATCGGCTTGCTCTTGTGTTCTCGTACCATCACTCCGACTTCCGGATGGCTAACCAGACCGTTAGCTTCCAGCACTTCCGCGATTTTCCGTTCCGCCTGGGACTCCGTCAGTCCCGTCATCTGAAGCCGCACTGGCACAAGCGGAATGCTGATTTGTCCAGACTGGCTTACGCGGACGTCCCTCGTCAGCTCTGGTACGTCGAACACTGCGATTGACAAAAGGTCGCCGTTCCCGATCACGTAGTCATGGGAAACTGACTTCGCTTCCATGGATAAAGCCTTGATGCGGTCGTTCGCTTGTTGTTGCGTTTGTACGACAGATATTTCCTGCGCGCTCAGGGACGCGTTGCACACCAACATTGCAAGCATTGCGCCGGCGAATGCCATGCAGACACAACCGCGACGGACCATGGTCCGGATAAAGCCCATTAGGATAGATGTCCCCCGGAGCGTAGTATACCTTGAGTTCTAGGCCCGCGACTCAGCATTTCCATGTATTTGCATTTCAGTTAACCCTTCCGCTTCTAACTTCGCGGTCGGCGATTTTGGCATTTGCAGCGTCGCCAGATGTGCCGAGACCAGAAACAGCAACGCATTCGCCGGAATGTGAAGATTAAAATCCGCAACGCTGTGCACCAGAAACCCGCTGCAGCCCACCAGTCCCGATAAATTCACCGCCGATCCGAAATTGCTTCCTACGTTTCGTAATCTCCTCCACGATTCCGCCAGCAGCACGCACAGAAACCACAGGCAACATAGTCCTCCCAGCGCACCAGTTTCCGCCAGGGCCTCCAGGTAATCATTGTGGGAATGATTCACAATTTTGCCGTCATACAGCGAATCGTAAGGCGGAAACACCAGTTGCAGTGTTCCCAGTCCGGTCCCCACCACCGGGTGATCTATGAAAATCCGCCAGGTATCTCGGCTCATGGAGCCTCGTTTTCCCGCCGAAATATCAACAGATTGGTACCCGCTGAACCGCTGCAAAACTTGCTGCACTCCGATCCAGGAAACGGCAAGCACCGCAATGAGCACTATCGCCCCCACCAAAACCACGGCTCGCCCGCGCACGCGATGCGCCATCAGGACCAGCATCAGCACCAGCATTTCTGCCGCAAAACCTATGATTCCTCCCCGCGAGGCCGATAGCAAAAGGGCAACAATCGGCGTCAGGGCAAACAGCACTACGATAAACAGCCGCTCTTTCCTCACCTTCCCCAACACCAGCGGCACCAGCGCTACCGGGATTAATAGCTCTGCAAATCCGGCAAAATGGTTTCGGTTCACGTATGGGCCGAAGGGGTACCCCCCGTACCTCATGACCCGGAACCAATACAACTTCCCGTTGAACGTCAAATGCTGCAGTATCCCGAAAAGGGATACGAAGAAACCCAGCCCCATCAAAAACCAGATAAAGCCTCGCCAATGACCTGGGCGGTAATACGCTTGCATCATCACGAACAACAGAACCATGTAGGCGGTCAACAATTGCAGATCAACCCTGGTGTGATACGTGGATGCGGTTGTATGGAACACGAGCTGCCCTAGCGTCACCAAAGCGAACGCCAACAGCGGAAACAACAGCGGCGAAACGCTCACCTGCTCTGTCTTTTTCCGGTATTGCCGAAACGCCCATCCCACCAGCAGCAGCCCAGCGCCGGCCTCCAGCACCGCTTGCGACCACTCCTCCACGGCACCGTAAGCGAGAACACAAAACGCCAAAAGCGCGCAAAACGCGACCCGGTAAATCCTCATGGCCGCGGATGCTCCATCGGCTTAAGAGCCAGATTCACATCCTCGATCCACGCGGTGCCTGAAATACGCACATCCGGATTGTCGCTTGGTTCGCGGCTGACGCAAATACCTACTCGATGCACGCCTGACTCCGTCGTCCACGATTGTTCAACAAATGTCCAAGGATTCGTCCCATGCACCTCGCGTGTCGCGGTTAACGTCGCGTTCGTTCCGATACCTCGAATGTGAAAACGTACGCCCTGCTCCGTTGTGAGCTCCTTGCTTTTGATCCACCCTGAAAACAAATATTGCCTGCCTGGCTCGACGACCCCCGTCGTGCAGGCCACGTCCAGATTCGGATTGTGTTTGCCATCAAACGACACTCGTAACGACTTGTTGCCAGTCAGTTTTTCCGTCGCATCGAATTCCGTTTGAACTCCTTGCGCCAGCGGCGAAAAAGTCCACGCGAATGCTTTTCCATTTATTCCCGATTCAAAACTCGGATCCCAGACCACCGATCCCTGGGGCTGCAAAAGCGGCGGCAAGGTCATCCGGCTGGTTCCTTGATCCCATACTCGCCTTGCCGCATCATCATCTTGTGCGGCGATGAGTCGCGAAACGAGCGGATCGAAATCGCTTATGGTCAGGTCCGGGTGTAAATCCAGCAATCGCGCCCACACCGTTCGCGCCACCGCCAACTGCCCCGAATCCGCCGCTTCGGCGATCACCTCCACATAAACGAGTTTCGTGGCGGGCAGCACGTTGGCGACTATCGCATCAATGTCGGGATCTGCCCGGTACACGCGCGAGAATGTAGCTGCGGCGCGATGCGGATCAGCTTGCAGTGCGCGCTTCAGCTCCTCAAATGCCTCGGGAAGGTCTCCTTCTCGCAACAGGAAATTACCGTATCTCCAGGCAACATCCGCGGACGCCGGATACGATTGTTTTGCATTGACATATGCTTCCCGGGCTTCCGCAGTCTGTCCGTTCAACTCATCGGTGGTCGCCAACTCCAGCAACGCATCCGTGTAGGAAGGGAGAATAGAAACGGCTTTCTGAAAGGAAGCTGCTGCTTTTGTAGGATCGGGCTCCTCGAGATTGAACTGCTGGAAGTGTCCCAGGCGAAACCAGTATTCTGGGTTTTTCGGCTCCAGCCGCGTCGCTCGTTCCAGTTCCCTGCCAGTCTGTCCTTCAGACGCAATCTGAGCGATTCCCGTACGAATTCCGTAATACGACAGCGTCCCCGCCAAAGCCAGCGACGCGAATAGCACCAGTCCCCTAGAGAGGGAATCCGAGAGGCGCAGAATCATGGGAACTCACTCTGCCGAGTCTCTGGCAGGGATGCAAGCGTAAACTAATGGGATTCTTGGAATTACCGCGTTCCAAAATGGAACGGTCTCGGCGGCGAAATCGCCAGCACTGTCACTTCCCGCTGGCTGCTCCGACTCCGTCTTCGGATCGACCCTTTTTCCGCACGTCGATTCCCAATCTTTTGATTTTCTGGTTCAAGGTGGAAAGAGGGATCAGGAAGCGTTCCGCGGCTTCTGTCTGGTTCCAGGAGGTTCTTTCCAGCATGTCCACAATAACGCGCCGTTCGACCTCGTCGATAATCTGGAAAAGCGATGGATTCGGGTTGTCTGCCGCTGTCCGCGATCCGGACTCCCCCGGCAGTGGCGGCAAAAATTCGGAAAGTTGCAGCCGCACGCCTTTCACGATTTCTTTGCTGCGCACGGAATCCGGCAGCAGGTCTACGTCCACGCGCTCTTGTGTGGACAGTACTACGGTCCGCTCTACCACGTTTTCGAGTTCCCGCACGTTACCTGGCCAATCATAGTCCATCAGCAGCTTCATGGCCCCGGGCATGAACTGCCGCAATGATTTTCCGTTCTCCTGGCAAAAGCGCTCCATAAAATGCGCCAGCAGCAGCGGGACGTCTTCTTTGCGTTCTCGCAGGGGCGGCAATTGCAGGTGGATCACGTTCAACCGGTGGTACAGATCTTCCCTGAATCGTCCTTCCTTCACTAAAGACAACAAGTCGATGTTGGAGGCTGCCACGATCCGCACGTCCACCTTCAACTGCTCCGTGCCTCCCAGGCGCATGAACTCCCGCTCCTGAATAACGCGCAGCAGCTTTGCCTGTGTTTCCGGGCTTACCGTGGCGATCTCATCAAAGAAGATCGTCCCTTGATCCGCCACTTCGAAAAGGCCCTTTTTCGAAGTCACCGCGCTAGTGAACGCGCCCTTCACGTGCCCGAACAATTGCGACTCCAGCAAATCCACCGGGATTGAGCCGGTGTTCACCGGCACAAACGCCTTGTCCGCTCGTGGTGACGCCGAGTGAATCGCCTTTGCAATAAGCTCTTTCCCGGTGCCGCTCTCGCCGCTGATCAGCACCGTTGATCGCGACGCCGCCACTTGCGTCACCAGGTCGAACAGCGTGTGCATCTTGTCGCTTTTCCCGATAATGTTCGGGAAATTGAAGCGCTGCTTGAGGGCCCGCTTCAATTGAACGTTTTCGTCCCGCAGACGCCGCGCTTCCACCGCTTGCGCTACTTGGGCCAGCAGCTCATCGTTCGACCACGGCTTGGTGATGTAGTCCATTGCGCCGCTCTTGAACGCGGCTCTGGCCATCTCGATGGAACCGTATGCCGTAATCATCACGATCGGCATTTGCGGATCCTGCCGGTGAATTTCTTTCAACATTTCGATGCCGTTTTTGTCCGGCAGGCTCACGTCCAGCAACATCAAATCGTACGGGCGCTCTTCCAGCCTCGTCAGGCCAGACTGCCCCGTCTCCGCGCTAGACACTTGGTACCCTTCCGTTTTCAACAGAAGCTCAAGTCCCTCGCGAATTTCGGATTCGTCGTCAACTACTAGAATGGAGCCCTTAGACATGAACCGCTTTCCTCACCGCGGGAAACTCGACATGAAACGATGTTCCGCGGCCGGGTGTCGAGCGGACATCAATCTTCCCGGAATGCTCTTTGATAATCCCGTAGCTCACCGATAGTCCCAGGCCAGTCCCGCGACCGCCGGGCTTTGTGGTGAAAAACGGGTCAAAGATCTTGTGTATATGCTCGCGAGGAATTCCCCCGCCGGTATCCGCAACCTCTACTTCCACGCTTCCGTTGTGTGCCGCGGTCCTGACCTCCAGCATCCCGCCGCTCGGCATAGCGTCGCGCGCATTTAGAAAGAGATTCAAGAAAACCTGCTGCAGTTTGTTTGCCGAGCCTCGTACCGCCGGGATTCCGTCGGACAGTTGCTTGACCACATGAATCTGCGACGTTTTTAATGGGTGCGCCACCAGGGAAAGAGTTTCTTCCACCACGCGATTTACATCCACATCAGCGAGTTCGCCCGCGCCCGTTCTCGAAAAATTCAACAGATTGTTCACAATTTCGCTGGCCCGGAACGTCTGCTTAACGATCTTTTCGATCAGTCCATGTCTGGCATCTTCCGGAGGCATCTGTTTCGCCAGTATCTGCAGGTAGTTAGAAATAACGGCGAGCGGCGTATTGACTTCGTGTGCCACTCCGGCCGCCAGCAGTCCCAGCGATGTGAGCTTTTCCGTCTGCGACATCTGCTCTTCCATCTGTTCCCGCCGTGTGACATCGTCAAACAACAACAGCCGTCCGATGCGCTCTCCCGCTTTTCCCACCAGCGGCGTGATCGAAACGTTAATCACCAGCAACCGTCCGTCCTTCGCAAATCTGTGCTTGTAAATTCCGGTAACCTGCTCGTCTCCGCCTCGCGCTTCAATTTCCTGCCACAGTTCCGTTGGCAGCAATTTCTCCAGCGGCTGCCCAACAGCCTCTGCGCGCGTTATTCCAAATACTTGCTCCATCCGGCTATTCCACGCCTCCACACTGCCTTCCAGATCCACCGCCAACACGCCTACGTTCAGCGACTCCACAATGTTTTCGCTGAAATCCTTCAACCGCGCCACTTGTAATGCCTTTTGTTCCAGTGAACTGTACAATTGCGAATTGTCCAGCGCGATGGCCACGTATCCGGCGATGGTCTGCACCAGCTCCACGTCATCGCTGGACAGAAAATCTCCATCCACCGTTTTGCCCAACCCTAACACCGCGACCGTATGCTCGCGAATACGGCACGGAATGAAATAGTTCAAATCTAGTTGTTCAAGCGTCCTGCGAACCGAATCGGAGACGTCCCGCGCCGTCCTGGGTGACTCGAAAAAGATAGGTCCATTCGCAAATTCAGCCCGCGTCGGAGCCATAAAGCTTAAGTCTTGTGGCTCCGCCAGCCGCACGCCCATCGAGCGCGCCAAGCGCATATCGCCGGGACGATGAGCGTCTTCCACGAAGATCGCCAGTCGATCCACGAGCAGCGTCTGCGAAACACGGTCCATCACCGACCCAAGCATTGGCTCCAAACGCACTTCGTTCGTCAGCGTCCGTCCGAATTCAATCAACGTGCGCCTGTAGTCCAAGCGGTCTCGGTAGAAGAATCGGTCCAGCCGCATCTGAATTCCCTCGCGGAACGGTTGAAACAGAAACGCCGCCACCACGATGGCGATCATTCCCGCGACCGGCCCGTTGGTTTGCGTATGGAAAATCTCGGCAATCAATGCCACTACAGCGAAATACACCGCCGCCACGGCCGCGGTTGCCGCGGTGTACGCCAATCCACGCTTGAAAATAATGTCTACGTCCATCAACCTGTAGCGAATGATGGCGTACCCAAAACAAATGGGAATCAGCACCAGACTGAGCGCGGAAAATTGCATCCAGGTTCTTGGAATGCCGCCAAAGACGTAAATCGGCACGATATATAGCAGCAGGAACGGCAAACTACCGGCGACGGTCCCGCCTGTCAGCCACTTCAACTGCTGCCGAAGCACCCCCGACCGCGATTTGCGGAAGCTCAGGTAGAACACCAAGCCCGCAGCGCTGAAGCAGGCGCCCAGAAATATCAGCTCTAAACGATCCAGCACCACCCGTGATCGCAGCGTGGGCACAAACCCAAACGCGTCCATCGACGTGAGTATGTGCACCACCAGCAGCGCCAGCGGCGGCGCGTACACCGCCGAGAGTTTCAACAGCGATTTACTTCTGTTTTCCGTCCGCTCCGGAAAAACCAGCGCGAAATGCAGCAGCAGCGCCGGCGCGAGCAATCTCGCCACAATGCTGGCCCAATACACCTCCTGGTCGAACGTATCCAGCTTTCCACTGTATTGGAAGGAATACAGAATGAAGGACACCAGGCAGAACACATAAAAATGCACCGCTCGCGGCGCGTTCCACCTGCGAATAAAAATAAACAGTCCGATAAACAGGTACAACAGTCCTACGACGCGCAGGTAATTCTCCACGCGCAAAGGTTTTTCGGCCGGCGTGGTGATCAACCGTGTTTCGAACTCTTCGCCGTTTCGCGACAGCTTGTACCGCAGTTGGGTCCACAGTCCCGCCCGATATAACCTCCGCGTCACATGCGCCGCGCTGGGGACCCCTTGTTCATCGATGGCGACCAAAATGTCGCCTGCGCGAATGCCTGCAACCGACGCCGGCGAATCCGGCGAAACTCGCCAGGCCTCAATCCCTTTATCGCCATCCGTCCACGCTACGCCGTCGTCTACAACGTCGTAACGCGACCTCTGCACGAAATTCAGCCATGCAAAGATCACCGCCGCAAGCGTTGCCAGCGCCAGTATTACTGCTCCGAGACTTACGCGCAGATTCTGCTTCATCGCAATCGTCGAGCGGACGGACCTCTTCGTCAAAGATAGCTGCAACTACCCTTCCAATCTTCTGTAGATTTCCTCTTTGCTAAGCCTATTTAATGCAATGACTTGCTTCAGCAACGCTCGCTTCTGGGCGGGAACTTCCACTTTCTGGTAGAACCAATACAGCTTTCCAGAAACTAATTTTCCTAGAACTGCACACTCACTCCACCGCGAAAACTCCGGAACGCAGGCACCAGCAACGCTTGTCCCTCTCGGGTGTTCATTTGGACGTACCCTTGCGCCAGCATATTGTCGCATTCCGCGTTAGCTTCCCAACGTCCCAGCGCGAATCTCGGCAACGGCTGCCGTATCTCCACTTGAAGATACGGGCTCAATCCATACACGCTTTCCCCATACGCATCCACGCGTGAAAGCGCCGGATCGCTGATCCATTTGTAGCTCGTCGTGAGCTTCGTGCCCGTTTTTGGAATCCGCGTCGCAATCTTTGCCGCCACAGAATGGGTTGGGCGAGTTTGCAAAACCTCCCGTAGCGGACCGTCCAGCTCGGCAGCGGGAACCAGCGCACCGGAAAACGCGTAAATTGTTGTCAGTTCCAGATCGTCTCGAATCTTTTCCCGCAATGCCACGCGTGAACCCCAGCTATGCGAAGATCCCCCGTCGTACGCAAATCCCCCGGAATAAAAATCCTGAAAATATTCGGCCGACGGCAAGTTATTCCCACGCCCGAACAGCGCTACATGACTATCGTCGTCGTGAAAAGCCGCCAGTTGCAGGACGCTTCGCATGCCAAATTTGCGTTCCGCCGCGATTTCCTCGTGACGGCCATCCTCCAGCACGGGCCGACCATTGCGAAATAGCAGCGCAGGAAACTCGTCCAGTTGCTCCAACGCCGTCTTCAACGCATTCGGTTGTGGAGCGCCTGTAATATCCGCAGCCAGCGAATCGGCTGTTGCCACTCCCACAGGCAGGGCGGCGTAAACAGCATCTATATACCAGTTCGTGGTCACTCTGCTCTCAAACTTCACTCTAGGCCGCAGGCTCCACGCTGAGGACCCAGCTCCCACTAATACGTATTCGCCACCTACCCGGAGCACCGTTCTTTCGCCCAGCGCAAGCGTCGCTCCTTGATCGATTCTCGCACCACGGAACACCAGGCCCGTGGAACCGAGCTTGGCTTCCCGCAGCACGATCGTGCTCGCGGGTCCTGTCTCGGCGCTTCCAGTGGGAAGCCAAGTTGCTGCCAGGCCGCCCGCCGGCGCATCTTCTCCATAGGTAACCTGCCCGGCAAAGACAATGCGGTTGGATTGATCGATCCGCTGGTCGTACGCGAACTCCGTGCCCGGTGCAGCCCCAATATTGGAAACTGATCCCGGCCGGCGCGCTCCATTCGTCATCTCCACCAGTGCGTGTGGCCGCGGGTTCGGCCTGTCCATCACGATCGCGGTTGTACTTTCTCCGTCTTCCGAATCCGTCCACTGCAGGACCGGCCGCATGCCTGCCGCCGACCGCAGCACCCACTTCCACTCGTCCGGATCGCTCGCGCCATTCACCGGAGGCCGGCGCAATTCATCCAGCGAAGCAAACATCGATTCCAGTCGAATTTTCAGGACGGTGGTGAGATTTGCGGCGACGTTGACGTGTTTTTCCAAGGTCGGCAAGAACCCCGCCAGCGTGACGCGTACCGTATAGAACCCCGGTGCCAACGTCTCACTGCGAAATAGCCCCTTGGTGTTGGTTAGGAATTGGCGGGTTAACGTACTTCCTGGTGTTTCTGAGAGGATTTCAACCGTAGCTCCGAGTTGCGGCACTCCGCTCGCATCTCTGATTTCGCCAGCCAGTCCACCGGCGGAAGCCTTCGCAACCTGTGCATCCGCGGGGGAAGCCCCGAGGATCACACCCGTGACGCAAGCTAAAACTAGCCCAAACTGCAGGAGCGGGCTATGTTTCAATTCAGCCTACCTCCCTGGCGCGGCGCTTGCCGCTGTCTTCTGCTCCGCTGGCAGCTTAATCGAAAACTCCGCCGTGCGGGTAATCGTCGATTGAGCCAGCTTATCGGTTGCGTTGATCTCCAGAGTATACTTCCCTGGCGCCAGCGTGGCCAGCGGCAAAAGTCGCTCAATCGTCACCTGGTCGCCGGTCTGTTTCATCTCATCGGTCGACTCTTTAAACTGCATCATCTGCTGGTCGCCCTTTTTCACGGTATACACAAAAGTCGCGCTGTTCTTGTGTGTTTTCTCATCCGGCTTCAGGTTGTACACCTGCATGTAGATTCCCAGCTTGTCCGCCGTCGTAAAATCGCCTTCCAGGCGTGGCCGCACCTTGGACGAACCCAAGACAAACTGGCCCGTTCCAATCTGCTTTGCCGGAACATGCTCGATCTGGTCCGCCAGAATCAGCGTACTCGCGTTCAGCTTCTCTTCATCGTATCTCGGTACCGCCAGGCGCTCGTTAACCGCACCCACGTTTCCACTGTTTACATCTTTAATCACGATATCCAGCCGGTATAATCCGGGCCGCAGCGGAAGGGCCTTCTGGTAAATGGAAGACTGTTTCATCGATTGCTGGTACAGCGAGTTCGGGTAGTCGCGGGTCACGGAATCCTCAAAGGTCTGGACTACCCGGCCCGTTAACGTAGTCACACGCGCAAATATGTTGATCTCGGCGCTGTGAACTCCGTCCTTGTCCTTAAACGTCAGTTGCAGATTTGGAATCTGAACCGTGACAGGCACCAGCACGGTGTCGCTCGTGACCTTCAAAAAATCCGTGCGCCAATTGAAATGAAGTTGGTCTCGCACCATGCGGGTCGTGACCAATGCCTCCAAATCCTTGTACTTCACTTCCGGCGGTTTTTGTACCTTGGCGTACAGTTCCAGCCGCGTAAATTCGTTCATGCTCGCCGGCTGACCACCCAGCGTCGTCGGTAAGTTCGTTCCATCCGAACGCGTAAACCGGTCGGCCTTCGATGCCATGCCCATCGATTCCAGCAAGCTCAACCCCGCCCCAGGCACGTGCAGCAAAGCGTCTTTTTCCGACGGATCCATCGTCAAGTGATATTCGCCAGACCCGCTCGGGTCCACAAATTCCAGTTCGACGTTCTCCTGGATTCCTTCCAGATACCGGTAGCGCCATCTCTCCCATGGATACGTAGTAGTTGACCCGCCGCCCTCGTCCATCGGGCGATCGTACGTGCCGCCTGTCGGGTGCGACTCGATTTCGTCCGGTTTACCCCAGATAATGTAGATACGTCCGCGGTCCGTTTTCCAGCCAGGTATCCCCGAGGCGAAATGCTCGTTCGCGTAGGCGATCCGACGATAGTGCTCTTCTTTGAAGTCGTTGTCCGGCAAGTCCGGATTGCTGCTGCGACGCAGCCAGAATGACTCGATAAAACTTTCACGTTCTTCGTTCGTCGTCAACTGCAGGAATGTTGATCGCTCTTCCGGCGAAATAATGTACACCACGTCTTCGTTCAGCCAGGTCTTATATGGCGTGTCCAATTCTTTCAGTGTTCGCTTAATCTTTTGTCTTTGTTCTTTGGTGAGCTTCTTGTTCTGCTCTGGAGATGCATTGGGGTCGGCAGGAGGAGGTGCTTCTCCCTGGGCGTACACGGAGATTCCGCAAGTTAGCAGCACAATTGCGCAGATTGAGATGGAACGAAGAATCTTTGCCATGGAGACACCTTTACAGCTATGGATTCTAATCCTCTCCACGAAGCCCGTCAATTCGTGAATCTTGCTCATTTAAGGACACTTACTCTCTGATTGCTTTGGACGTCGCCCCGATGCCCGGGGTTGCCCTCCTTAGTTGAATCTCCCCTTCGCAGACAAAAGCTCCAAGCTAAGCCCCAAAAGGACGCAGAAAGGCGCCTGTGATCTAACAAAAATGGGTTCTGAAGATGGGAATTTACTGCACGCGTGCGTTCTGTGACTCTGACCCGATCAGCGTATCGAAAATCGCCAAGACGTGTCGCCGGTACTCCACCATTCGCGAGAACACATCTCGCAACTCGGGTTCCCGCTCTGCCTCGCGGTGCCATTTGGCCAGTACCACTGCGGGCACCTGAATATCCCTTCGCAATTGCTCCGCCGAGTGCCCACGCAAGAATAAGCCATAGAAAAACGCGGCTTCCCGCTGCGGGAACTCCAGGTCCGCAATCACCTCGGTCGGTACGAATGTGGCTATCGTCGCCATAAGGAAATTCGCAGTTTACTCAAAATTCTTTCCACGTCAAGTAGCTCTAGGGTCCTGATGCGACGGTCCAGTCAATGCTGTACCTCTCGTACCACGGAACTAGGACCGGGCAACGCACTGGCACTTGACCCCTTCCAAACGACGTAGGATGCTTAAAGCTATGGGCCGGTTACCAAAGTCGCTCGCCAGTCGCACCCTCGGTCGCTTCATGCGTTTTGGCATGTTGCGCGGGCTCCGCTCGGTTGAAATTGACCCTGAAGATTTCCGCAAGTACCTCTCGGAGAAGCACGGCCTTTGGGTACCCCATTTCGGCCGCATGAAAGATGTCCCCGTCGAAAAACTGGATGCTATCGCCGCGCGCCTGATGCACGATGCGCAACGACTTGCCCTGGCACAAGGCGCGGGTCTCGGTCTCGGCGGCATGATCACGCTTATTCCGGACGCCAGTCTTCTGACGATCATCACCCTTCGCCTGATTCAACGTCTCTGCTTGCTTTACGGTTTTGAGGAAAAGGACAAAGATCAGCGTCTGGAACTCTGGATGGCTGCCGCTGCCGCTGCTGGCATAGACTTCAGCAAAGACATCGTCGAAAAACAAATGATGGAAAAACTCGCTCCGCGCCTCGCTCGCCAAATTGCGGTGCGCATCGGCGAAGAGAGCGCCGAAAAGTGGGTCGGCCGGATAATTCCCCTAGCCAGTTCCGCGATCGGCGGTGCCCTCAATTATTCCTTCGTCAAGACCTGGGGCCGCCGCGTTCATCGTCATCTCCGCGCCAGGCATCTCGCCGAACGCGCCGATATCGCTCCCAGCGTGCGCATCATCGGACCCGTCGAAGCTTTTTAGTTCTACATTGCCTACTTCAGACACCCGGCTGGAATTTCCTTTGACCTCCTCGTAGAGTTGTATAGGGCTGGAACTAACAATCATTTTTTCGGGGAGAGGCACCTCATGACTTCCTTGCGCACTATCCTTGGAGCGTGTTCCCTACTGGCGGGCGCGACCATTCTCTTTCTGCTTCCGCAATTCGCGGCGTCTCGCACTCAGCAGATGGCTGCCATGAATCACGCCGCTTCCGATGAGCCAACGCCAGCATTTCATCCCGACCCACCGAAGGACGCCCTGCCTCCAACGCTGCCGGCCTCTATCTACACGGACAAGCTTATCTTCAACGCCTACGCCGTTGCCGCTCGCGTCAGCAAAGTCCTATATCAGCAGCCATGCTATTGCCATTGCGATCGCAGCCAGGGTCACGGCAGCCTTCTCGATTGCTTTGCCAGCCGCCACGGTGCAGGCTGCGACATCTGCCAGCGCGAAGCCTTCTACTCCTACGAACAAACCCGCCAAGGCAAAAGTCCCGCGCAAATCCGCGATGGCATCATGCGCGGGGACTGGCAAAAAGTAGATCTAGCCAAATATCAAAAGGATTATCTCCCTCCCGTAGCCGCCAAGTAATCGCAGCGTCTTTCTTGTGAAGCGGCCAGCTTTTTATCTCTGCGCATCGCGAAGGGCTAAGGCTGGCACCTTTTTTGGTCCAAGCCACCAACTCTACACACGGAGTTTGTTGAAAGCTTTTGGCGTGCCCGATGGTGTGCCGCTCGATCCTCGGTTCCCTGGTCGCTGGTCGCTATCTCTGCCTTATCTCCCGTGCCGCAAATACCCATCCGACTTATTCAGCCAATCCTCCCGCGGCGGCGTAAACACATCCAGATCCAGCGTATCTTCCACGGCCCAGGCCTCATGCGGCATATTCGGCGGAATGCACAACACTTCGCCCGCTTTCACCACAATCTCTTTTCCATCGATCGCAAATTTCAGCGCGCCTTCCAGGATGTACGTCACCTGCTCGTTGTGATGATGATGCAGCGGCACGTGTCCGCCCTTCCGGATAAACACACGCGCCAGCATCAACCCTTCGCCAACTACCATTTCGCGGTCAATTTTCTCGTTCAACTTCTCCCGCTCGACATCCTTCCACGCAAGGTACTTCAGTTCCGTATTTGTGCTCATTTTTTCAAGTCTCCATACAATTTCGCCGCATTATCATGCAAATATCCGTGCGCCAGTTCCAATGCCTTCGCTTCGCTCACTGCCCCTTCGTCCACCAGCTCTGCCAGAGCCGCAGCTAACGCCATCCTCGAAGTCCGCACCGCGAGCCACATACTCTCTTCCGCTCCCAACGCGTCGTTAAACGGAAATGCATCCGAGCCGAACATCATTTTGTCTGGGTACAAGGTCAGAAACTGCTTCATCACCATCTTGAATTGCGACGGATACAGCATTTCCGACTGAAACGAAGTGTCCAGGTATACATTCTTCACCGCCGTCAGCAACGCCGCTTCCCGCTCGTATGGCCATCCGCCATGCAGCAGCACGAACGTCACGTTCTTGTACCGCGCATCCCGCAGCACATTTTCCAAATTCAGCACATCTCCTTGCCGCAGGCTGAAATAATCCCCAATTCCAACCGCCGAATGGAAGTGCGTTGGCAGGTGCAGCTTGCCCGCCTGATCCACCATCACGCGGAACGCGTAATCCTGAAACAACCGGTACTCCTCCGCAGTCGGCACACCGGCCACTTTGTACTTGTCATAGATCGCTTCTGCTTTCTCTCGCGGCGGATCGCTGAAGTACAACGATCGGAAATAGGCGGCTTCAAATTTGATCGCGACCCCTCCGCGTTTCTGCTGGTTGTCCGCCATCGTCCGGCGAATAAAATCCTCGTAACCCGCCAAGTCCGCGGGCAATCCCCGCATACCTTCCAACTCCTTGTAGCGGCTCAGCATTTTTTCCTGCAATGGCACATACACGCCCATATCCGGCGTCCGCGCCTTCTCGCCGCTGTTGTCGAACGGATAGAAAAATGAATCACCGAAAAATACCCAGTGAAACCTCTTCGTATCCAGATACGCCGGCATCATCGCGCGATTCGCCAGGCAAATCTCGACGTTTACCTTGTCCAGGACCCCATCCCAATACGTGGTTCCGCCCGCCGTTTCCGCTGCTTTCTTTTTCTCCGCGAGCCACTTCGCATGTTCCGGCTTGAAATCGTCAGACGGGTAACCAAACAACGCCTTCGCACCGGCCACAAACTCCGGATTGTCATCGCGCAATCGCAGTGTCGCGCTCTCATCCGGTGGCGAGGCCATCGCGTCAACATCGGAATCGTCCGAATATCCCGGATGCGCGTGATTGTCGTAAATCGGAATCTTGTCAATCTCCTTCAGCAGCCGCTCGTACGTCTTCTTCACATCGCCGGAAGGATACGGCTGCGCCTGCGCCGCGGCAGCATATCCAACCGCGCCGCAAATCGCGAACGCCCATCCAACGCGCAGAAAATATTTGCTGGCCAAATCGCCTCTCCTGGTCTTCTATTGGGGGCCGAACTCTTCGTTTTCAAGGGTGCGAGTTTTGACTTTTTCTAACTTCCCACCGCAGCCTTTGCCCACTTCCTCGAAACCTTCTCGATCCTTCGCAGCGCCTCTTCCAACTGCTCCGTCGCGCTCACCAACGAAAACCTCACGTAGTTTTTTCCTTCGGCTCCAAACGCGGCCCCTGCGATCGCGGCAACTCCAGCCTCTTCCAGCAGAATCTTCTGCACTGCCTCCGCGCACATGCCTGTCTCTTCGATATTCACCCACGCATAAAACGCTCCGTCCGGCCTCAACCCGCGAAATCCGTGTATGCGGTTTAATTTCTCCACAAAAACATCTCGCCGCTTGCGGTACTCCTCCACCATCCCAGGTACCGCGTTCGTCGCATCCGCCAGCGCCTCGATCGCCGCCACCTGCGAAAATTCCGCCGTGCAGGTGAACGTGTTCAACACCAGCATGTCCAGGGCATCGATCACGCTCTTCTGCGCCACCGCATATCCCAGCCGCCATCCGGTCATCGCAAACGATTTCGAAAATCCATCGATGATCACCGTCCGCTCCGCCATCCCTGGCAGCGCCCAGATCGACTTGTATTCGCCCTGAAACAAAATCCGCGCGTAAATTTCGTCCGCAATCACCCACAAATCATGCTTCTTCGCCAGTTCCGCAATCGCCGCCAGATTCGCTTCCGTAAAAACGGTCCCGGTAGGGTTGTTCGGCGAATTGAAAATCAGCATGCGCGTTTTCGGCGTGATCTTGCTTCGAATCTCTTCGATGTCCGGCTGAAACTCGTTCTTCTCCAGCAGCGTGTACGCCACCGGCTTGGCTCCCAGCCCTCGCGTAAACGATGGATAGATGGGGAAGCTCGGGTCGGGATACAACACCTCATCTCCCGGCTCGATCAGCGCCATCATCGCCAGCGATAACGCCATCTTGCATCCGGGCGCCACGAGCACCTGCTCCATTGCCACGTCCAAACGGCGCGTCCTCTTCAAGTACTCCGCGATCGCCGTCCGCAACGCAGGGATTCCGCGCGTGGAAACATACCGGTCCCTGCCCGTGGCCACCGCTTCCTGCACCGCCTTCACGACCGGAGGCGCCGCATGAAAGTCCGGCTCACCCAGTTCCAGATGAATGATGGACTTTCCCTCTTTTTCAAGTTCCTTCGCGCGCGTAAATACCGCCAGCGCGCCTTCGCCCGTTAACTGTGAAACGCGCGTTGCAATTTTTGGCATAGCCGGAAAATCATACCACCCTTCGTCCGGGAATTTCCCCGCCGCTCACGCGAGAAAAAAGGCCGCGATTTTCGGCGCGCCCTTGTCTCCATTCATCGAGATGGTTTTTAGAAGGAATACCGTAGCGAGAATTGAATCAGCCGCGGCACTCCCTTCGTGCTTGTGATCACGCCGAAATTGCCGGGGCTCTCCACATCGGTGGACACCGGGTTGGCAAAATTCACGTGGTTCCAAATGTTGAAGAAGTCCGCGGTGAACCTGAGATCCTGCCGCTCCGTCAACCGAATATGCTTGATGAGCGAAAAATCCCAGTTCTGCTGAAACGGTCCGCGGTAAATATTCCGCCCGAGGTTGCCGAATCCCGTGGCGCAGAAGTTCGAATCCGTCAAGCACTCGGTCGGATATAACTGCGCCGCGGGGACAAAATTGTTGATGTTCACGTAGCCGCCCAGCCTGTTCTGCACCGATCCGCTGGTGTAGCCGCCGGAAATCGTGGCGCCCGGAGCCAGGCTCGCGCCCAACAACGGCGTGCTGCCTGCTCCCAGGAACGCTGTACCGGCGCCGGAATCAATAATCGAGAACGGCGTTCCAGACTGAGCGATGGTTACCCCACTCACGCTCCAGCCGTCCAGCACGGCTCTCTTCGCGCCTGTCGCGTTCCGGAAAAAAGGCAAGTCATAAACGTAGCTCACCACAAAACGGTGTGGACGGTCGAAGTCCGATAACCCGCGCGAAGCGTTCACGCTGCTCTGGTCGTTGTACGCGGTATTGAACGCCGTATTTCCCGTCGAGGTTGCATCCGTGGATTTCGAATACGTGTATGCCGCCTGCAAATAGCCGTCTCTCCAGCGGCGCGAAAGGGTCGTCTGCAACGAGTGGTAATGCGAATACGCGTCGTTCGCGAAAATCTGGTATCCCGCGTATCCGTTTAAGCCTGGCGTTGGTGTACGTGCCACTGCATTCGCGAGTGTATTCGCGGCGATCGAGTAAGTATTCCCGTTCACGTCCTTCACCACCACCGGGTTTGTCGGTGTGGCATCCAGCGACTGGATTCCATCCCTGGTTTCCCGCAAGTGTACTGCGTGCGTCCCCACGTATCCCACTTCCAGTACCCATTGCTTTCCAAGATCTCGCTGTACCGTCAGGTTCCACTGCTGCGTGTTCGGCACTTTGAAATGCCGGGGAACTTCCAGCGCGAAATCACCCACCGACGGGATGCCGTTGCACCCAGCCTGGTTTGCATACACCGGTGTCTGGTTAGGATCCGTCGTCGGAGCGCCAGTCCCTGTCACAAATCCTTGTAGCACCGACAAGCACGGTAAGAACGCGGGGCTCAGCACGCCTGCGGCAGGCAACGCATTTGGATTCGATCCCAAGCCCGTTACCGGATCGCAGTACGGACTATACGGCGCCGGATTGTTCGCCGCGCAGGGTGCAAAGAAGTTGGTGAGTCCCCCGGGCGCGCTGCCCGCAAACACGATTGGTAAAAAAGGCGTCTGGAAACTCAACTGATCCACCGCGCCCACATCTTCGCGCACGTAGTAGATTCCGTATCCGCCGCGAACCGTAGTTTTGCCGTTGCCAAACAGGTCGTCCGCGAACCCGATCCGTGGACCAAGTCCTGTCGCATAACGATTGAAGAATGTGGTCGCTCCAGCATTGCCCGTTAAACCTGGAACCCCAAGTTGATTCACACATCCCGGATATACGAATGGATTTTGTCCCGACAGCGTGAGGTCAGATTCGACGTTTCCGATATGGCAAGCGCCGTCCACCCAAGCTCCCAACACCTCCGTCCGCAAACCCAAATTCAGCGTTAACCTCTTGGTCGCCTTCCAATCGTCCTGCGCAAACACTGCGAAATTGTTCTGTTTGTAGTTGTGGTTGTACACGCCGCCGCCGCCAAAACTGAACTGAGGCGCACCGACCAGGAAGTTCTGGAAGTCGGTTGTGCCCTCCCCGATGGGAGAAGTTGACGCGGGCGTGTTCGTGAAGAAGATTTGTCCGTTAAAGGTTTGCGGAAACTGTTTGTCCAAATTGACAAATGTGAGTTCTCCTCCGAAGCGCGTCACATGCGCGCCGTGAACCCACGAAACCGTATCCGTTCCGGTGTAATTGTTCTGGTTGTTGGTGGTATCCGCTTGTGGCGTCGGTCCGATCTGGAATCCCGAACTTCCAAACGTGAACTTATAAATGCTGCTCGTAATGTTGCTCATCGGCCGGTTGATTCCCAAGTCATCCACCGTCACGGGTGGATTGTTGATGGCCGAGTTGTTGATGTGCACGAGCCCGAATCGCGCTTCGTTCACCACTGTCGGGCTGAACAGGTGCGTTTCACTCAATCCGAAGAACCGGGTACTTACCGGCAACGTATACGGAAAATTCAGGTCCGACGCCGCGATGCTTCCTCCCAGCGATGCCTGCAATCCTCCGGCCCCGAAAGGCTCGAATGTCTGCGAGTTCGAAAAGAAGAATCGCGCGGAAATCTTGTCCGCGCCTCCGTGAAAGTCCTTGTCCCAGTTGGTCGTGAACTGATCATCCGTAAATTTTCCTGGCTGGCTCACTGCAAAAGTCCCGAAGCCATTTCCCAGATTGTTCGCTACCGACGGAATCAGGTAGCCGCCGGGTGTGTTGCCAAACTGGGTGCTTTTTGCGTTCAGCAGCGCCACCGCCACCGGATCGAGTGTCACTCCCGCTGGCAAGCCGCCAGGAAAGAAGAACGACGTCAACGAAGCCACCGACCGGTCCTGTGGAATCACTGGAATCGCCGTGCTGATAAACGTCCCTGGGGATTCTCCACTTCGCTGCCGCGATCCCTGATAGTTCACAAAGAAGAATCCCAGTTTCTCCGTGCCGACCGGGCCCCCCAAGCTCCCGCCAAAAATATTCTGCTTCAACACCGGACGGTCCGACCCTTGCGCATTCAGGAAAAAATCGTTCGCATTCAGTACGTTGTTCCTGAAAAACTCGTATACGTCCCCGTGATACTGCTTGGTCCCCGTCTTCAGAATGGCGTTGATGTTTCCACCGCCGTTTCTGCCCTGGGTCGCGTCATATAACGACGTCTGCACCTTGAACTCCTGAATCACGTCCGCGTTCGGCAGCGGCGTGTTCGTCAGTTCGGCCACGTTGTAATCCGTCGCGCTGATCCCTTCGATCAGGTAATTGTTGTTGTCCTCGCGCTGGCCGTTCACGATGATGCGCACGTCTCCGCGCCCCAACTGCGTCGAATTGTTCAAGTCGCTTTGTGCTCCAGCGGACAACGTCAACAATTGTTGAAAGTTTTGTGTCGCCAGCGGCAGGCTTCGCAGCGTGTTCTGTCCGATGGACTCGCCCGTGGTCGCGTTCGTGGTGTCGACGGTCGCCACCTGTGCGGTAATCTCAACCGTTTCGCTTACCGTTCCTGGCTTCAACGGGATGGTCACGCTGGTGGTTTCCGTTACCCGCACTTCAATCCCTAGGGCCTTCGCCTCGCTGAATCCAGACTTATTCACAACCGCATAGTACGTTCCGGGTGGCAACAGGGTTGCTTGGAACGTCCCATCCGGTCCGGTGTTCATTCTCCGAACCAGCTCTTCCGTGGACGTCCGGATAATCTGCACTTGCGCGTCCGCAATCGATCCACCGCTCGTATCCTGAACGGTTCCATTGATCGCGCCCGTGGCTCCGCCCTGTCCGAATGCTGCCGGTACTCCGATAAGAGAGAGAATTGCGAGGAATAAAATGCCTGCCACCGCCAAAAAAGACTTCCGCATAGCCACACCCCCAGTTGGATTCCACAGTGCTTGCGCGACACGGATCCCTTGTATTTAGACCGTCCAGGTGGGAGAACGCTTCTAAACTCTGCCCACTGCTGAGAGATTACTCCGAGGAACGATTGGGCGCACAAGCCTGACCCCGAAACAAACGCTATCCGTCAACTCCACTGCTGTCAAGCACTTGCCAATCAAATAATCTTATGGATCCTATCCGTAGCACTAATGTACGGTTGTGCCGACCGCGCAGTTAGCATTCCCAACTCGGTAACAGAACGTCTACAGCTGATCCTACCGGCTCGCCGGCCTTGGCTTTTTAGAGACCCAGCCTTCCAGGGAACAGTTGATTTATGGGGACGGCCTTTCGTCAACTGTGTGCGTTTTAGCCAAGCTCAACGCGGAGCAAGCCTGCATTTCTTCTCTAACGCAACGCAAAGATTTGGAGTATCGTCTAACCTGTAGCCGCGCACATCGAGGTTCCCATGAAACACGTTTATAAGTTGGTGTCTTTCGCCCTGCTACTTATCGTGCTCGCGGTCCCTTGCTCCTTGCTCGCCGACACATCTCACATCCGCATCGTTCGCCTCAGCCTTATTCAAGGCGATGTCCGTTTCACTCAATCCTTCCATAAAGATCCCATGACCGATTCCTCGGCCATTTGGGAACGAGCTCCGCTGAATCTTCCTATTCGGCAAGGCTACGCCCTTGCCACGGACGAAGGCCGCGCCGAAGTGGAATTCGAAAGCGGCGCCATGGCGTTTCTCAATGCTCACTCCGTCCTTGAGTTCTACGATCTCTCCTTGGAAGATGGCTCTCGCATTACCCGTCTCGTCCTTCGGCAAGGCACTGGCACTTTTTACGTCAATCCTGCCGCCGGAGAGTATTTTAGCGTGACCGGTGGCGATTTCACCGTGGAAGCCAATGGTCGCACAGAATTCCGGCTCGACAATTTTGACGATGGCAGTACCGTCGAAGTCGAAAAAGGCCACGTCTCGGCGCTCCTCTCCAATAAGCCAACCCCTCTAGAGAAGGGCCAGTCCTACACTGTGCACGCCTCCAATCCCAAGAATCCCGAGATCGCCCGCCTCTCCGATAATGACGATTTTGACTCCTGGGTCTCCGGACGCGTCGACAGTGTTGTCACCGCCACCAACTACTCTTCCCAGTACGTGAATTCTCCCACATACACCTCTGGTTTCAGCGACCTGTACACCTACGGCTCGTGGTATTCCCTCGGAGGCTTTGGTTACGGCTGGCGGCCTTTCGGTGCCGCGTTTGGTTGGTCTCCTTTCGCCTATGGTGATTGGTTTAACGATCCCAGCCTTGGCTGGTCCTTCATTGGCTCCGCGCCTTGGGGCTGGCTGCCGTATCACTATGGCGGTTGGGTTTTCTCTCCGGCTTATGGTTGGGTCTGGGCACCTTCAGGGTTCGCCGGGGGCGGCCCCGTAGCATATCGCCCTGTCACTGCAGTGTTTGTTCACTCCGGGTCAACCCTCGGCTTTGTTCCGGCACATCCGGCGGACGTTAACGGTAAAACGCCCGTCAACATCAGTCAGGGCATCTACTCTACGGAAGCTCGCGGCACCATGCTTACCGCTGCGCCAGCGGCCGGCGAGAAGTGGTCCGTCGTCAAGCGCGCCCCGGTCACCGCTTTTTCCGGCGGCAACTTCGCCGCGGCTACGCTACCGGCGCATGTCGGTCGCACGCTGCCCACCGCCACCACAAGCAATCGCTCCGAAGCCACCAGCGGTGGTTCTTCCATCGCCTACGATCCGTCTTCCCATCGCTTCGTAAATTCCAATATCGAGCGCGCAGACTCTGCAACCGGCCGGAAGGCCGAAGTCGCTGCGGTGCCTGGACGCCCTGGCTCCCCGGCAGTTGTCAGTTCCGCGTCCATGGCAAGAGGAACGTCTGCTGGCAGCAATAGCGCTTATCGCCCGGCGTTGACTCCACCTCCAGCGCGTACTTCCTCTGGTGGCTTCGGTGGAACACACTCTTCCAACGTGCCGGCTTGGGGGGCTGCTGCATCGTCACCCTCTGTCTCCATGGGAACAGCGACTCGCTCTTCGTCTACTTCCTCCGCCACGCATTCTTCCGGCGGCGCACATCACTAGCGCGGGTTTTTCCGTGTAGGGCGCAGCACTGCTGCGTCCCTTGTCCGCGCGATTGCAAATCTCGTGATTTCGATAAATCATTCGAAAACACGCGAAAAGCGCGTCTGTCACCAGCCTGAATTTGGATTTTGTGCTACCGGGCGGGACCTACAAAAATTCTTACAACCCCGGCGAAGGCTTCCCTTTGAACCTCATCGCCTTTAACGATTGCGGATCATAGTAAATCGTAATCTTGTCGCCGTACTGATAACCACCTTTGTCGATGATCGTCTGCATCTTTGCCGACGCTTGCTCGCTTAGCGAGAACGTCTGAATCGCCATGTCATTGCCCTGAGCCTTTACGGTTACTTGCGCCGGATTCGCATGCAAAAAGATTCCCTGAAATTTCACCAGCCCTGTAGGCTTCGGTTTGGGCTTCACCGCACTTACGACAATCGGCAGCGCCTCATCCAAAATAATCGGGGCAAGAGTCGTTATCGGCTCCTGGGCCGCCGCCTTCGGCACGTTGACCCCAGCGGCAAAAAACATCGCCAGCCCAGCAGTCGCCGCAATTTGCAGAATCTTTTTCATTCCAGATCGTCCGTCGCAATCCTCAGCGATTTCAAAAATCGCACATCCTGGGGTGTCATCGTCAATCTTGTTACCGTTCTCTTGTCGGAATCCTGTTCCATGGATTCGTGATCCACCTGGATTCGCAGTGACTCTAGAAACCGCCGGTCTTGAGTGGTCATTCGCGGTCCGTCGGAGTTTGAACCGTCCCGCTTCGCCAGTCCGATCGTCGCGTCCAGCTTCAGAACGATGTCGTACCCGTGCGCCCGCACACCGGCAATTGCTCCCGTGATTCTGTCTGATTCCGACACCGTATCGTTGATCGCGTGGCCCAATTCGCGCAACAAGTTCTTCAGGTGATCGTCAAGTTGCAAGGCAGGCTCCCCAGACTCCTAGGCTGATTCTAGGACTACACTAAGTTCGATACAAGCGTCTCTTGTTTCGTTGTCCTCAATCCATCTACACGCTCGCACCTGTACCATTGTACGGTGCCCGTTCGATTTGCATTCTGCGCTAAACTACCGACATGGCCACCGATGCTTCAGTTTCGCGCCAAACGCAGCTAAGGGGTTTCGCACGGCTCTGGCGTGTTCTCAAACAGTTATTCCATGAACTTATAGGCGCGGCCTTCGCTGTTCTCGCTTTTGGCTGGCTTAGTTCCGCCTTTCGCGCCTGGACCCGCGATCTCGCGCATTGGCTTGTCGCTGTTTCTGTCGCCGTGGCCCTTGTCTTCGTCGGCTTTTCCTTTACTTCCTTTCGCCGCGCCCGCATGTTGTAATTCCGCATAATTCTGTCATTCGCTCAAAAATTATGTCTGACAAAAAATCCGAACTCGCCTCTTCTACCGAACGCAAGCCGCGTTTCACGACCATTTCCGGCCTCCCCGTCGAACGTCTTTACACCCCCTCTTCATTTCCATCCTCTGATGCGGAAGCCTCTCCCGGTTTTCCCGGCGAATTTCCTTTCACGCGCGGTATCTATCCCACCATGTACCGCGGGCGCCTGTGGACCATGCGCCAGTACGCTGGCTTTGGCAGTGCAACTGAATCCAATCAGCGCTATCGCTACCTGCTCGGCAAAGGACAAAAGGGTCTCTCCGTCGCCTTCGATCTTCCAACGCAAATCGGCATGGACTCCGATCACCCCCTCGCTCTCGGAGAAGTCGGCAAAGTCGGTGTGGCCATCGATTCTCTCGAAGACATGGAAACGCTCTTCGATCAAATACCTCTGGGGAGTGTTTCCACTTCCATGACCATCAACGCCACCGCCGCCATCCTTCTCTGCCTCTATGTCGCCGTCGCAAAAAAACAGGGTGCTGATCTCGCTAAACTTTCCGGCACCATTCAAAACGATATCCTCAAGGAATATATCGCTCGGGGAACATACATTTATCCGGTGCGCCCCGCGATGCGCATCGTCACCGATATTTTTGCCTGGTGCCGCGACGCTCTTCCCAAGTGGAACACCATCTCCATCTCCGGTTATCACATTCGCGAAGCTGGTTCCACCGCAGTTCAAGAAGTTGCCTTCACCCTCGCCGATGGCATCGCCTACGTGCAAGCCGCCTTCGATGCCGGCCTCGCCGTCGACGAATTTGCCCCGCAGCTTTCCTTTTTCTTCAATGCCCACAGTGATCTGCTCGAGGAAATCGCCAAATTTCGCGCCGCTCGGCGCCTCTGGGCCAAAATCATGCGCGACCGCTTCGCCGCGAAAGATCCGCGATCGCTGCTGCTCCGCTTTCACGCGCAAACCGCTGGCTCCTCTCTCACCGCGCAGCAACCTGAAAACAATATTGTGCGCGTAGCCATTCAGGCGCTCGCCGCGGTACTGGGCGGTTGCCAATCGCTGCACACCAACTCCATGGACGAAGCTCTCGCCCTCCCCACCGAAGAATCCGCGCTGATCGCGTTGCGCACCCAGCAAATCATTGCCGCCGAAACCGGCGTCGCCAACACTACCGATCCCGTCGGTGGCTCCTACGCCATCGAATCGCTCACCAACGAAATCGAAACCCGCGCCGAAGATTATCTGTCCAAAATTGACGCCCTCGGCGGCATGCTCAAAGCCATCGAATCCGGCTTCGTCCAATCCGAAATTCAGCGCGCAGCGTACGATTTTCAGCGCGCCGTTGAACAAAAAGTACAAATAGTGGTGGGCGTCAATGAATTCGTCGCCGAAGAAAACCGTCAAATTCCCACCCTGCGCATCGATCCACAAATCGAAAGCACCCAAATCGCGCGCCTCAACGCCCTTCGCGCCAAACGCGATTCCGCTAAAGTCCAATCCTCCCTCGCAGAACTACAACGCCGCGCCCGTTCCACCGACAATCTTCTTCCCGCCATCCTCACTGCCGTCGAATCCTACGCCACCGTCGGCGAAATCTCCGACGCCCTCCGCGAAATCTTCGGCGAGTATCACGAATCCGTCGTCATCTAGCAAAACTCCTTGTACTATTCTCCTTTCGAACGGCCGTACATGAAACTCATCCTCGCCTCTTCCTCTCCCCGCCGCGCCGAGATTCTGCGCAACGCCGGCATTTCGTTCTCCGTGCTTACTTCCGCCGTCGACGAAACCCCATCTCCCAATGAAACGCCTACCGCTCTCGTTCTCCGACTCGCGAATGCCAAAGCCGAGCTCGTCGCCGCGCGCGCCGTGGGCCCAGCTATTGTCATCGCCGCGGACACTGTCGTCGCCCTCGACAACAAAATTCTCGGTAAGCCGCGCTCCAGTGATGACGCCCACCGCATGCTCGAACAACTCTCCGGCCGCACTCATTCCGTTCTCACTGGCGTCTCGCTTATCCGCCTGCCAGATGCTTCTCACATCGAGTTCGTCGAGTCCACGCTAGTCCGTTTCAATCCGCTCTCCCCGGAAGAAATTTCCACTTATCTCGCCACTGGCGAGCCCTATGACAAAGCAGGAGCCTACGCTATCCAGGGCCGCGCCGCTCGTTACATCCCGCGCATCGAAGGTTGCTACTTCAACGTTGTCGGTCTTCCCCTTGCCCGCCTCGTCTCATCTCTTCACGAATTGGGCTGGTCCAACAACTGCAACGCAGCGGCTTCAGGTTTCACAGAAGGGGGTTAGCTCTGCAGGCGTCGCGTCTCTTCTTGGCTCAATCCCAATCACGCCACCAGAGCGTGGATTCCGAATCGAAAAAGCAAAAGCGCTCCGACCTGGCCGGAGCGCTTTCACCATTCCCAATCGATTGTAGCCTTACTTGGCCTGCGGCTGTGTCCGTGCGTTGTGCTTCTTGTTGTAGATGTTCTTCGAAGCACCGTTCTGCTCGCCGTTCACTTGCTTCTTCTCGCCGGCCGTCAGTTTTCCGCCGTTCGCTGCGCGGTCTGCCTTAACCTGCTGGTTGATGCCCTTCTGTTGGTTCTCCAGTTTGGCCGTTTCGCCCGCCGTCAATTGCCCGCTCTTGATACCCTGCGCGATACGATCCTGCTGATTCTCGCGTCGCTGCCCCACGGTGTTGTTTCCGTAGTGCGCCGTGTTCGCGTTGTGCTTGTCAGCGTAAATCTGGTTGGAAAGCTTATTCTGTTGTCCGTTGATCTGTTGCTTTTCCGCTGTCGTCAGCTTTCCGCCGTTGGCCGCGCGATCCGCTCGGGTTTCGCCGTTGATCGCCGCTTCCTTGGTCTCCAGGTTGGCCGTTTCGCCGGCGGTCAACTGCCCGCTCTTGACGCCCTGTGCGATGCGGTCCTGCTGATTTTCCTTCCGCTGTCCTACCGTCGGAGCCGGGGTGGCTGTCGTGCTCGAACCTTGTGTCGAAGAATCCTGTCCCATTGCTACCGTGCCCAACAGCAGCACCGCTGCGGACACCATGCTCCACTTCGAGAACTTGCTCATGATCGCTTCTCCTTATTCACTTACCTCGACTGAATCATCGGGTTCACCGATGCGGTTACTTGTAATACCCAAGTTTCCGCAAATAGTTGCGCCTTCGCCTACTGGCTCGAAGTTCAGCTTTTCCAATCGATTTCCTGTCCGATAACTCTTTGGACACAATTCTCAGGAGCGCGGCAAGGTCGATTCCTCCTTTTTTCAGACACGTACACAAAAACAAAAAGGCCCCGATTTCTCGGGGCCCACGCAAAACGATTCGCGCTGTTAATTCTTTGCTTTTTATTTCATTGCATCCTTACTTCTTCTCTTCCGCGGGTTTCTCCGGCGTCTGCACTGGTGGCGCGGGTGGCGCTGTCGTTGACGACGTCCCGCTCATTCCATCCTTAAAATTGCGAATGCCTTCACCGAGCCCCTTCATCACTTCCGGGATTCGCCGCCCGCCAAAAAAGATCAGCACGATGGCCAGCACTACCAGCCAGTGAAAAATACTAAATTCGCCCATAAACAACCTCCGCTAACTCAGCTTGTCCGCTTTCCGTCACGCTAGCGCGCCGCCCCAGTTCCGGCAAGTCACATTTACCGGCGACCGCACGCCTACAGGATAACACGCTCATCCCCTGCCCGGCGCGTCTGGCGTTGCCGATCCAAGTACTCCAACAGCGGAATCGCGTACTTTCGGGTGATACCCGTCAACTCTTTGAACGCCGGCACTCCGATTCGCTCTCCCTTCGCCTTCTTATATTCCTTCAACAACCCGCCCAACCGCTCCAGTGCGGCGCGGTGAAAAACCATCTCCGCACTCACTCGTACCAGCACTTTTTCGCGCAGTAAAATTTGCAAGATCTTCTCCGCCCGCGCTTTCTCAATCGCCAGTTGAGTCAGTACCTCGGCCACCGACGGCACCGCCAGGCCCGCCTTCGCGAACGCGGTTTCGATCTGTTCCCGCGCTCGCGCCTCTTCCGCGGACAACGTGATCTCCGACCCCGCTTTCTTCACCACCTCGCCGTGCGCCGACAGCTTCTTCGCTTCCAGCAATTCCTCCAGCGCCGCGCGAAATGCTTCCACCCGAGTTCGCCTACCCAGGCTCGCTCTCAACTCTTCCCGCGCTATTCCGGGCAGCAATGGATTGTCCTTCTGAAAGCGCTCCACGCGTTCGAATAGCTTCTTCTGGATCTCCTGAAAAAATCCTGCCCCCAACAAGATCAATGGCTCCGTCGAAATTATCCGCACACTTTTATCCGCAGCGAGCTTTTCCGCCGCACCACGCACTTCTTCCGCCAACCACCCCGTTCGTGCCGTGATTTCTTCGGCCGTAACTCCCAGAATATTTCGCTCTACCATTGCCTGCAAAATTTCTTCCGGTGAACCACTCTCTACTTTTCTTAGAAACGCCGCGCGTTCCGTATCCTTCTTCGCCGCGCGTCGCGCTAGCGGGTCCAGCACCACTCCCCCGCCAATCGTGTTCACCGGCGAAAATTGCCGCACGATGAACCGGTCTCCTCGCACCGCCACGATCTCATCTTGAAATCTCAGTTGAGCCAGAGCGCTCCCTCCCTGTGCCAACTCCTTGCCTTCAAAAAAAATCACTTCGCCAATCGTTTCCGCCGTCCCGCAATGAAAATGAACCCTTGCTCGTTGCTTCAGTTTCGGAGCCGCTTCCAGCAACTCCAACCGCACGTCGATTCGTTTCGTGGTTCGAAATCGTCCGGGTGCGACCATCGTCATGCCGCGCTGCACCGCCGTGTGCTCCACTCCGCTTAAATTCACGGCAGTTCGCTGTCCGGCCTCCGCGCGTCCCACCGTTTTGCCGCCCGTCTGCACACCGCGTACTCGCGACACATGTTTCATCGACAGCAATTCCACTTCGTCGCCCACGCCTACACTTCCCGAAATCAGGGTTCCAGTGACCACTGTCCCAAAGCCCTTCAATGCAAAGGAGCGGTCGATCGGCAACCGCAAGTACTGCTTCGCATCCTTCTCCCGCACCTTCATCGCTGCTTCCAGCAGCGCACTCTTCAAATCGTCAAGTCCTGCTCCATTTTTTGCGCTTATCGCCAGAATCGGCGCGCCCTCCAGGAAGGACCCCTTCACATACTCCTCAACCTCCAACTTCACAATGTCACGGGTATCCTCGTCGGTCGTATCGCTCTTGGTAATTGCGATTACTCCGCGCTGCACGCCCAGCAACCGGCAAATTTCAAAATGTTCTTGCGTCTGCGGCCGAATTCCCTCGTCCGCCGCAATCACCAGCATCACCACATCGATTCCGGACGCCCCCGCAAGCATGTTTTTGACGAACCGTTCATGCCCCGGCACGTCCACAAAGCCCATGCGCACACTCTTCTCCTCCAGGAACGCAAACCCAAGATCAATGGTGATCCCGCGCCGCTTTTCTTCTTCCAGCCGGTCTGGATGCGTTCCCGTCAACGCTTCAATAAGTGTGGATTTTCCGTGATCGATGTGTCCCGCGGTTCCAACAATGACGCTCTTCAAGTGGTCAGCCAATCTCGCTAGCACTCTTCATTCGTAAGCGGCTTCTTGCCCTCGCGCAATTCGCCAAGGGTAGCCATCGTTCGCGCAAAAGTCAGCTCGAGGCACTTCCTGAACTTGCCCTAACTTAAAACCTATAACTTTGAACCAAAAACTTCTTCTTCCTACCCCTTCGCCGCCCCAATTTCTTCCACAATTTCCTGCGTTGCCCCACGCGGATCTGCTGCCGCCAGGATCGGCCTTCCCACCACAATAAAATCCGCTCC